>OGJU01000051.1_pt1 | contig 148484 bp, 144 predicted proteins | sample 1572251 | NCBI WGS metagenome assembly OGJU01 (sample SAMEA2582144, study PRJEB24529) | metagenome | biome: Human gut stool | place: China | collected 2011
GATCAGTTGTTCAGCGAATGTGATATTATCAGTTTGCACTGCCCGCTTACTCCGGAGACACGCGAAATGGTAAATGCACGCCGTCTGGGTATGATGAAGCCGACAGCTATTTTAATCAACACCGGTCGCGGCCCGCTTATCAACGAACAAGACCTTGCAGACGCTTTGAACAGTGGCAAGATTTATGCAGCCGGAGTAGACGTGCTTTCTACTGAACCGCCTTGTGCCGACAATCCATTACTAACTGCGAAGAACTGCTACATCACTCCGCACATTGCCTGGGCAACCATCGAGGCTCGTGAACGTCTGATGAATATTGCAATCAGTAACCTTCAGGCTTACATTGCCGGAAAACCGGAGAATATAGTCAATAAATAAAAAGCGATCTATCCGAAAAGATAGAAAAGGCTTATATATAAAAACTCCCCTCATTTAACTTCTCTACCATGACATAGAGAATTAAATAAGGGGAGTTTATTTGTTCCTACAAGAATCTCAATTCGAAATTCTATGTGGACAAAGTATCAATATGAGTGTCCTCCTTCATCCATTTCTTTCTCGGTAATTTTGTGACGATCGATACTACGCCAAGCATAGAAAATATATGCAATTACGAATGGAACAAGAATAGAGACATAAGCCATTGTCTTTAGTGTAAATTCGCTGGAACAGCTATTGGCTAAAGTTAATGAGCTTTGCAGGTCTGTATATGACGGATAATAAGCGGTATTGTTGTACCCTGCTACCAACAATAAAGATAAAACAGTCAGTACTGTACCGATCCCCGTAAACCAGATTCCTTTATCAAACGTCTTTTTAAGCAATGTCTTTCCAATGCCGAAAAGAACCAGTACCACACCAATCAGGAATAAAGCCAGCACTACCGGCATTTCGATAAAGTTAGTGAGATACTTATAGGACTGCATATAAATTTCCTGTGTATCCGGATTAACGGCAAAGCCATCAGATACCAATGTACGAATGACAAATGCCAAAAAGAATACAAGGAACAAAACTGTATTATTGCGTACTGCACGACGACATTTATCGGTCAACTCTTTATCATCAATATTATTAATGAAATAGAGAGATCCCAACACACGGGCAAGGAAGAATACAGCCAATCCAAGAATTACATTCCAAATGTTGGTCAGCGCATCCAATCCGTGCCAGCCATTTCCCCAATGACTGATTACCGGCATAATGGTATCTGTCATATTGGCCTTATTAATATAGAAATCAGAACCGGTAAAGAAAGTAGCCACTGCCCCACCAAGTAACACAGGACCTACCACTCCATTAATCACCAAAAAAGTCCGGTATGTCTTTTTACCTAACAGATTTCCGGCTTTACTCTGAAACTCATAACTGACAGCCTGCAATACAAAACTGAAAAGTATAATCATCCAAAGCCAATACGCACCGCCGAAACTGGTACTGTAAAACAAGGGGAAAGAAGCGAAAAAAGCTCCTCCAAATGTAACCAATGTAGTAAACGTAAACTCCCACTTACGTCCGGTAGAATTCACCATCATCTTACGATGTTCTTCGGTTTTACCCAAGCAGAACAACAAAGAATTACCTCCTTGTACAAACAATAAGAACACGAGTATGGCCCCTAACAAGGAAACGACAAGCCACCAATATTGTTGCAAAAATATATACATATAGCTAAAATAATTAAGTAATGAGTAATAGGTAATTATCAATTCTCCGGTCCTTTTTTGATAGCCTTTACCATAATTCCGACACCTGCAATCAGCATCACTGTAAACAGGAGCAGGAAGATAAAGAAAGTCGTTTGTACAGAGCTTACATCCAGTTTGGAGATGGCAGCCATTGTCGGCAGCATATCACGGATAGCCCACGGTTGACGCCCACATTCGGCAACCACCCATCCGGCTTGTCCGGCGATGTATCCCAAAGGAATTGTCAGCAGAGCAATCCAGTGCATCCAACGCATCTGGCTTAAATCTTTCTTATAGATAAAGAAGAGAACGACAATAAAGAACAGGATGAAGTATCCGCCCAAGATTACCATTACACGGAACGCATAAAAGTTCAGAGGAACATTCGGAACCAGTTGGTTCACATCTTTGATATATCCGTAACCGAAATATGGAATATTTTCCTGTAATACTTTATATGCAATTTGAGCATCTTCCTCATGTCCTGCACTCTTTGCTGCACGATAGGCAGCCAATGCACCGATAGCCGTTTTTCCACGTTCTATCTTCTCGGCAGCAGAAAGAGCTGTCGATCCGTCTTTCTGTTGATAACCACCCTCGATGATATTTGTAATACCAGGAACGTAGCCGTCTACATTACGTTCTGCAAGGAAAGAAAGCATGCTGGGGATTTCAAAACGGAAGAGGAAAGGATCTTTTCCATCGTTGTAAGTCTTCTTTTCCGGGTTCAACACTCCTATTCCAACCAGACCTACATTAGTGCCGCCTTCATACAGACCTTCCACAGCAGCCAGTTTCATCGGCTGCGTCTGGGCAATCTGATAACCGGAACCATCACCTGTCCAAACAGAAAGCAACGATGCTACTAATCCGAAAATCGCCCCAATCTTGATGCTGGCAAGCGCAAACTCACGATTACGTTTCTTCAGCAGATACCAACAACTAATGCCGACTACAAAAATAGCACCCAGCACCCAACCGGACAATACCGTATGGAAGAATTTATTGACCGCTACAGGCGACGTAGCCACTGCCCAGAAATCTACCATCTCATTACGAACCGTATCAGGATTGAATTCCATGCCTACCGGATGCTGCATCCATGCGTTGGCAACAAGAATCCACCAGGCAGAAATCGTAGCTCCCAAGCCTGTGAGCCAGGTAGAAGTCAAATGGAAACGCTTACTTACCTTGTCCCACCCAAAGAACATGACGGCGATAAATGTGGCTTCCATAAAGAATGCCAAAATTCCTTCAATAGCCAACGGAGCACCGAAGATATCTCCTACAAACCACGAATAATTGCTCCAGTTCGTGCCGAACTCAAACTCCAGAATCAAACCGGTTGCCACACCAATGGCAAAGTTTATACCGAAGAGTTTCATCCAAAACTGGGCAGTCTTTTTCCAAAATTCATTGCCTGTTTTATAATACAGCGTCTCCATGATTCCCATCACCACTGCCAGTCCGAGTGTGAGAGGAACAAAAATCCAGTGGTACATGGCTGTCATCGCAAATTGGGCTCTTGACCAATCGATCAGCGAGGTGTCAATACTTTCAATCATAATCTTATGTAGTTTAAGAGTTAAAAATCAGTAGATTTACCGGGGATGGCACGTTCTATCAGTTCGTTTCCCACGTATGTTCCCTTGTCGTCATCCGTAGGATGGTCACGGAGGAAATCAGGGAAAAAGAACATTTTGAGGATGAAGAACATAACGAATAATTTCAGCAGAATGATAACCCACAGGGTACGCCCCAAGGTCATACTACGGAAGCCCTCCAAATAGAAGTTCCAGATCGTAAGCAGTGTATTCTTCATATGTTGACGTTATAATTTGTAATGAGTACAAATATACATTTTTTATAATTAAAACAAACAACTAGTCGAAAAAGTTGCGCGATTTGTTGTGTTTTTCTTCAAAAACCTGCCTATCGACAGAAAAAAAACATTTAACGGCGAAATTACGTCATCCGTCTATCGTTTTTGCGGCATATATAATATGTACGTACCTTCGCTAACAGTAAATCAATAGAAGTATGAATATGATAAATGTAAGAAGATTGACAGTGATGACATTTCTTGGAGCAGGTATGCTGTCCGGCATATCTGCCCAAGTTTCTCCGCTGCAAGTCGATACGCTGAAAGAAACGAAAATTCCGGCTCAATGGGATTTGCAGTCATGCATCGACTACGCAAAAGAGCAGAACATCACGATTCGCAAGAACCGGATCACTGCGGCCAGCACGCAGATTGATGTAAAGACAGCTAAGGCTGCCTTGTTTCCCAGTCTTTCGTTCTCTACCAGCCAGCAGGTGGTGAATCGTCCGTATCAGGAGACGAGTAGTCGGGTAAGCGGCAGCGAAATTATCAGTAGCAATAGTAAAACGAGCTACAATGGTAATTATGGACTGAATGCGTCGTGGACTCTATATAATGGTAATAAAAGACTGAAAACCATCCAACAGGAAAAGTTGAACAATCAGGTAGCCGAACTGGACGTAGCGACTTCCGAAAACAACATTCAGGAGTCTATCGCCCAAGTGTATATTCAGATTCTTTATGCAGCCGAGTCTGTCAAAGTAAACGAAAGTACCCTGCAAGTCTCTATTGCGCAGCGTGACCGCGGACAGGAACTTCTGAACGCCGGAAGTATTGCTAAAAGCGACTTCGCCCAACTGGAAGCACAGGTGAGCACAGACCGATACCAACTTGTCACAGCGCAAGCCACTCTTGAAGATTACAAATTACAACTGAAACAACTGCTCGAACTGGATGGGGAGAATGAAATGAATATCTACCTCCCTGCCCTGTCCGACGAAAATGTACTGGCTCCGTTGCCTACCAAAAAAGATGTGTACATTAGTGCATTGAGTCTTCGCCCGGAGATTGAAGCTAGCAAACTTAATGTAGAGGCTTCCGAACTGGGTATCGGTATTGCCAAATCAAGTTATTTGCCCACAATCAGCCTTAGCGCAGGAATCGGAACCAACCACACCAGCGGCAGCGACTTCACTTTCGGAGAGCAAGTGAAAAACGGATGGAACAATTCGATCGGATTGTCTGTCAGTGTGCCGATCTTCAATAACCGTCAAACTAAAAGTGCCGTACAAAAAGCAAAATTGCAATACGAGACGAGCATGTTATCCTTGCTTGACGAACAAAAGGCTCTGTACAAAACCATCGAAGGACTCTGGCTGGATGCTAACAGTGCACAGCAACGTTATGCAGCAGCAAACGAGAAGTTGAAGAGTACACAAATCAGCTATGAGTTGATTAGCGAACAGTTTAATCTGGGAATGAAGAATACCATAGAACTTCTTACTGAAAAGAACAACTTGCTGCAAGCACAGCAGGAACAGCTTCAAGCCAAATATATGGCTATACTGAATATGCAGTTGCTGAAGTTCTATCAGGGAGATCAATTAGCAATCTAAATAAAAGCATAATAAACGAATGAAAACGAAAAAGATTATCTTAATCGCTGTGGCAGTCGTTGTGGTAGCAGGTGCAGGAATCTGGTTCTTTGCAGGTTCACCGGCCAAGCACAAAGTCACCTACGCCACTGCCAACGTGAGCAAAGGCGATATTTCAAATTCGGTGACTGCTACCGGAACCATCGAACCGGTGACGGAAGTAGAAGTCGGTACACAGGTTTCCGGTATCATCGACAAGATTTACGTAGATTACAACTCGGTAGTAACCAAAGGACAGTTGATTGCCGAAATGGACCGTGCCACATTGCAAAGTGAACTGGCATCACAACAGGCAACGTACGATGGTGCAAAAGCCGAATATGAATATCAGAAGAAGAATTATGAACGTAGCAAAGGCTTACATGAAAAGTCACTGATTAGTGATACGGATTTCGAACAGGCCCTCTACAACTATCAGAAAGCGAAAAGCAGCTATGACAGTAGTAAGGCATCACTCGCAAAAGCGGAACGTAACCTGGCTTATGCTACTATCACCTCACCGATTGACGGAGTAGTCATCAGCCGTGATGTGGAAGCAGGACAAACCGTTGCTTCCGGATTCGAAACTCCGACACTGTTCACCATTGCTGCCGACCTGACACAGATGCAGGTAGTAGCCGATGTGGATGAAGCTGATATAGGCGGTGTAGTAGAAGGCCAGCGTGCCAGCTTCACGGTAGATGCTTATCCGAATGATGTATTCGAAGGCGTAGTTACACAGATTCGTCTGGGAGATGCAAGCAGTACGAGCAGTACAAGCACCACCACTACAGTAGTTACTTATGAAGTTGTAATCTCTGCTCCCAACCCTGATCTGAAACTGAAACCTCGTTTGACAGCTAATGTCACGATCTATATTCTTGATAAAAAGGATGTGTTGTCTGTCCCGAACAAAGCACTGCGATTCACACCTGAAAAACCGTTAATCGGTAATAATGACATCGTAAAAGATTGCGAAGGCGAACATAAACTCTGGACTCGTGAAGGAACCACATTCACCGCTCATCCGGTAGAAGTAGGAATCAGCAACGGTATATCTACAGAAATTATCAGTGGCATTTCCGAAGGAACAAAAGTAGTGACCGAAGCTACCATAGGAGCAATGCCCGGTGAAAATGTGGCTGCTGAAGGAAATCAGGAAAGTGGCGGAGAAAGAAGTCCGTTCATGCCTGGCCCTCCGGGAAGTAAGAAGAAAAAATAATTATTCAATGTGCCAATCCGTTATTGGCACATTAACACATTATTTACGATGAAAAAAGTAATTGAAATACAAAATATCAAACGTAACTTTCAGGTAGGCGACGAAACCGTCCACGCATTGCGGGGCGTTTCGTTCAATATCAATGAAGGAGAGTTTGTTACCATCATGGGGACTTCCGGTTCGGGAAAATCCACGCTGCTTAATATATTAGGCTGCCTGGACACCCCGACCAGTGGAGAATATCTGCTCGACGATATTCCTGTACGTACGATGAGCAAGCCTCAACGTGCAGTACTAAGAAACCGGAAGATTGGCTTCGTGTTCCAAAGCTACAACTTGTTACCTAAAACGACGGCTGTAGAAAATGTGGAACTACCGCTTATGTACAACTCTGCCGTGAGCGCTTCCGAACGCCGTCGCCGCGCCATCGAATCCCTACAGGCTGTAGGATTGGGAGACCGTCTGGAACATAAATCCAACCAGATGTCCGGTGGACAGATGCAACGCGTTGCCATCGCACGCGCATTGGTCAACAATCCGGCAGTGATTCTTGCCGACGAAGCGACCGGAAACCTCGATAGCCGTACCTCTTTCGAGATACTTGTACTGTTTCAAAAGCTTCATGCAGAGGGACGTACGATTATCTTTGTAACACATAATCCCGAACTTTCGCAATATAGCAGCCGGAATATCCGTCTGCGTGACGGTCAGGTTATAGAAGATACAACCAATCCGAAAATTCTGTCTGCCGCCGAAGCGCTGGCCGCATTGCCGAAAAACGACGAGGATTAATAATTATTCAATGTGCCGATATACTAATGTGCCGATTGCAGTACAATAAACAGGTTGGGTGACTATACCTTCAGGAAATTGCCCCATTAGTATATGGACAAATTAGCAAATTATTCATTATGAATGGAACTAATTTATTTAAGATAGCTCTCCGGGCATTGGCGAACAATAAGCTGCGTGCTTTTCTAACCATGCTCGGTATCATTATCGGTGTTGCTTCTGTCATCACGATGCTGGCTATCGGACAAGGTTCGAAGAAAAGCATCCAGCAGCAGATTTCCGAGATGGGATCGAACATGATTATGATTCATCCGGGAGCCGATATGCGTGGAGGTGTCCGGCAAGATCCGTCTGCTATGCAGACTTTGAAGCTTGCCGACTACGAAGCCTTGCGTGATGAGACAAGTTTCCTATCCGCCATCAGTCCCAATGTTTCATCATCGGGGCAACTCATTGCCGGAAACAACAACTATCCAGCTTCCGTGAACGGTGTCGGAACAGAATACCTCGACATCCGCCAGCTGACTGTTGAAAACGGAGAGATGTTCACTGAAGCCGACATACAGAGTTCGGCCAAAGTATGTGTGATTGGAAAGACTATAGTAGACAATCTTTTTCCGGACGGAAGTGATCCGGTAGGTAAGATTATTCGTTTCAGTAAAATACCGCTTCGTGTGGTAGGTGTGCTCAAAGCCAAAGGCTACAACTCTATGGGACAAGACCAGGATGCAGTAGTGCTTGCACCATACACCACAGTGATGAAACGTCTGCTTGCCGTTACGTATTTGCAGGGAGTGTTTGCCTCTGCCCTTACCGAAGATATGACGGATTATGCTACTGACGAAATCAGTACGATCCTCCGTCGCAACCATAAGCTGAAAGCTTCGGATGACGATGATTTCACCATCCGTACCCAACAGGAATTGAGTACGATGCTCAACTCAACCACCGATTTGATGACAACCCTGCTGGCTTGTATCGCAGGTATTTCATTGGTAGTAGGTGGTATCGGAATTATGAATATCATGTATGTATCCGTTACGGAACGTACCCGTGAAATCGGTCTGCGTATGTCTGTCGGTGCACGTGGAGTCGATATTCTAAGCCAATTCCTTATCGAGGCCATCATGATTAGTATCACGGGAGGTATCATCGGAGTGATTATCGGTTGCGGGGCCAGCTGGATTGTCAAGAGCGTAGCGCATTGGCCTATCTATATCCAGCCGTGGAGTGTATTCCTTTCCTTCGCAGTATGTACCGTTACGGGCGTCTTCTTCGGATGGTATCCGGCTAAGAAAGCAGCAGATTTAGACCCGATAGAAGCCATCAGATACGAATAATTGATTGACAACCGTCGGTTGTCAATTAAAAAAATTATCTTTGTCTTTATGAAACAAACCTTTACATCCGCACGTCGTCCCCTGGAGATACTGATACACATTATCAGCTGGGGGATTATGTTCGGTTTCCCGTTCTTCTTCGTTGAACGTGGAAACGGGAACATTAACTGGATGGCCTATATACGCCATCTTGCTGTGCCACTCTCTTTCATGATTGCGTTCTACGTGAATTATTTCATTCTTGTTCCCCGTTATCTGTTTCAGAGTCAGGCCAAAAGATATATCGTCTATAATATTATCTTTTTATGTGTCATCGGCATTTTGCTACATCTCTGGCAAAGCCTGACATTCGATCCGTCATTTGCACCCAAAGCCAAAAGACCGGGTATACCTCCGGGATGGCTGTTTTTCCTTAGAGATATGTTGAGTCTCGTATTTACTATCGGCCTAAGTGCCGCTATCCGTATGAGCGCGCGATGGACGCAAAATGAAGCTGCCCGCAAAGAAGCGGAACGAAACCGTGCGGAAGCGGAACTGAAAAATCTGCGGAACCAACTGAACCCTCACTTTCTATTGAATACGCTGAATAATATCTATGCACTGATTGCATTTGATTCGGACAAGGCGCAACAAGCAGTTCAGGAGTTGAGCAAACTGCTTCGTTATGTGTTATATGATAACCAACAGACATACGTTCCTCTCTGTAAAGAGGTTGATTTTATCCGGAATTACATTGAACTGATGCGCATCCGCCTGTCGGCCAATGTACAGATGATTACTAAATTCGATATTCAGCCCGACAGTCAGACGCTTATTGCTCCGCTTATCTTTATCTCATTGATAGAGAATGCTTTCAAGCATGGCATCTCCCCTACTGAATCGAGTTTCATCAGTATTCATCTTTCGGAGAATGATAAGGAGGTGATTTGCGAAATCCGCAACAGTAATCATCCAAAGACAGTGAAGGATAAAAGTGGCTCGGGTGTGGGACTGGAGCAAGTCAGCCGCCGGTTGGAGATTCTTTATCCCGGGGCTTATACTTGGTCGAAAGGCATCTCAAAAGATGAAAAAGTATATGAATCGAGATTAAGTATCAAGATCAGAGAATAGATTTCAAAACATTGGATATAAAAACGTTAGATATAAAATAGTATGATGTTACGTTGTGCAATTGTTGACGATGAGCCGTTAGCTCTTAGCTTGTTAGAGAGTTACGTGAATAAAACCCCGTTCCTGCAACTCGTAGGAAAATATTCCAGTGCGGTTCAGGCAATGAAAGAATTGCCTGGCGAAGAGGTCGATCTCCTGTTTCTGGACATCCAGATGCCGGAGCTTAATGGTTTGGAGTTTTCGAAGATGGTAGATCCGCACACCCGTATTGTGTTTACTACCGCTTTCGGACAGTATGCCATCGACGGTTATCGTGTCAATGCACTCGATTACCTGCTGAAACCAATCTCCTACGTCGATTTCCTGCAAGCTGCCAACAAGGCCCTTCAATGGTTCGAACTTGTGCAGAAACCGGAAGAGATAGACAGTATTTTTGTGAAAAGTGACTACAAACTGGTACAAGTGGACTTGAAGAAAATCATGTATATCGAAGGACTGAAAGATTATATTAAAATATATACGGAAGATGCTTCCAAACCTATTCTGTCACTGATGAGTATGAAAGCAATGGAGGAACTTTTACCGTCCAGCCGTTTCATACGCGTGCACCGCTCATTCATCGTACAAAAAGATAAGATACGCGTGATCGACCGCGGCCGTATTGTTTTTGACAAGACATATATTCCTATCAGCGATAGTTACAAGCAAGTTTTTCAGACTTTTCTTGACGAAAGGAGCTGATTATCCATGAATTTATCGGTAAAAAAGTGAATTTTGTCGATTATAGTTTGTCAAACTCCGTTTTATATCTACCTTTGCAACGAACAGAAAGGGATTGTGAAATTCCAAGAATAGAATAGTTTAGTTAAGTCTAGTTTAGTTTTTGTGTTGATCGGAAGCCTGCGAGCGAGCATGAGCTTCCGATTTTTATTTTATTGATATACAGCATATTAAAAGCACAATCGAACTATTTTTCCTATCAATTAGTAGTCTATAATAGAGAGCAAAAACGTCACTTTTGACGCTATAAAATGGTCGGATTATGGTCGGAAAATTCCCGGATTAGAATCTGATTATAAGTAAATTACAATAGGATGTTAAAAAAATAATGGTCGAAAACGCCATTTTTACCCTAAAAACACAAATTATGGCTACATTAACATTGGTAATAGTTCCCGCAAAGAAGTTATCAGACGGGACACACAAAATAAGAATTCGAGTCGCACACAACTCTGAAACGAGATTCATCACCACGGATATAGTGGTAAGAGAAAACGAGTTTAAGAACGGGAAAATAGTACACCGTCCAGACAAGGATTTTCTCAATACAAAATTACAGCAGCTATACAACCTTTATTTCAAGCGATACATGGAACTGGACTACCCTGATTCGCTCACGTGCACGCAATTAGTCAAAATGATAACTAACCCATTAAACGGAGAAAAGCACCGTAAGTTCGAGGATGTCGTGGATGAATATCTGTCCCAAATAGATGAAGAAGAACGTACCAAGACATACAAACTCTATCGGCTGGCCACAAACAAGTTTATGCAATTCATCGGGAACGGTTCTCTCATGGAACATATTACCCCTATCAGAATGAACCAGTACATATCATGGCTCAAAAAGACAAAGCTGTCAAGCACCACAATCAACATCTACATAACCCTGCTAAAGGTTATTATCAACTATGCCATAAAGATGAAATACGTTACCTACGATATCGACCCTTTCATCACAGCCAAGATTCCATCAACCCAAAAGAGAGAAACCCAAATTACAGTGGAAGAACTCAAAACAATCAGAGATGCAAATTTAGAGCATTACAATCTCAACGTAACACGGGACATTTTCATGCTTACTTATTATCTTGCCGGCATGAACCTAGTAGACATACTAGCATACGATTTCCGGACGGATGAAATAAACTACATCCGGAAAAAGACCAAAAACACCAAAGAAGGGGACTCCCTGATTTCCTTTTCCATTCCCGAAGAAGCAAAGCCCATTATAAAAAAGTATATGAAAAAGAATACAGGGAAAATCATATTCGGGAAATACAAGAACTATACCTCCTGCTATAACCTGCTGGCCAGGAAAATCAGTCAATTAGGCAAGGTGGCAGGAATCAGGCATAAATTCACCCTATATTCAGCCCGCAAATCTTTCGTCCAACATGGATATGACCTGGGAATTCCTCTTAGTACACTGGAATACTGTATCGGGCAATCAATGAAAGAAGATAGACCAATCTTCAACTATGTCACAATAATGAGAAAACACGCTGATAAAGCAATCAGGGAAATACTTGACAACTTGAAAAATGAATAATCACATATAAAATAAATCACTAAGAATTTGCATAATAACCAAATGCTTATTATCTTTGTAGTGTCAAATAAGAGTTCTTAATTTTAATGTTTAACTGATGAAAGATGAAGAAAAAAAAGAATTAGAACAAGAGTATGAGAATTTAAAACTTCTCGCTTCATTTCACGAGGCCTATGGGGTTCCTGAAAATGCCAAAGAACGGGAAGCGCTTATAAATGACATACTCGATCGGATGAACGAAATCCAAGAGAAATTAAAAAAGTTGTAATTAACATCCCTCCCTTCGGGGAGGGACAAACATTAAAAGCTATGATAGATTGGAATGATTGCCTGCCAACAAAAGAAATGCAGGCTGACTTTGAAAGATTCAAAGAACTAAAAACCACAGAAGAAAAAGAAGCTTTCAAAAAGGAAATGCAGGATAAATATAATAAACTACCGGAAGCCCAAAAGGAAGCCTACAAAAAAGCATCTGAAGCTGGGCTAAAAGCAACGGTAAATGCCTGCAATGATTATATAGAAAGAGTGGAAGAAGCCATATTACGTGATAAACTTGGAGAATTGCCCGAAGCAATCTCATTCAGTTATATTGCAAAGAAATATTTTGGTAAAAGTAGAAACTGGCTATACCAACGTATTAACGGAAATATAGTCAACGGGAAAAAGGCTCGCTTTACTGACAATGAACTCAAAACGTTCCTGAACGCTTTGAACGATGTTAGCGAAATGATTCATCAGACATCATTAAAGATCAGTTAAGCTCTTATTTGACACCATCCCTGCATTTGAGCCGATGCAGGGATTTTTATTGCTTTATCAAAAAATAGTAGTATCTTTGCAACATCAAGATAATACGGACATAATTCGGATTATTTTGGTTTGACTTTGGTGAGGGGGTGGTTCCCCTCACTTTTTTTATATCCACGATCGAACTTTTCACTTATATATTTAGTACTATCTTATGTAACCCTTCTTAAGAGTTTGTTGATTCGTGTGTTGTTGACTTGAAGGATTATAAAACAAAGAGGTAGCTTAATATGCTACCTCTTCTGTTATTAAACAAACTTTGGATTAGAAAATGATAACTTATTATTTTTTAAACCACCGCTTTATTTGCCAAAACACTCCATGTTTCTTAGCTCTATTAATTTTTACGACAACATCTGTGAAACATTCTAATAATTTAGTATGGTACACTAAAATATCATTCTTGGTTGTTTCTCTAAAAATTAATTTATCATTTCGGTAGCCATTGTTAAAATCATCTGTACCAGTTATAAAATTCTGTATTTCTGAATGTATTCTACCAATATTGCTATCTTTAATATAAAATGAATCGTTTAAACTTCGCTCAACACAATTTATCCTATTAGATACGATCTTAAACCATTCTTTTATATTCTTCGCGGAAATTTTCCCTTTGTACACATTGTTTAGAAAATCTACATATAATTTTCTAACATCTTTTACTTCTTGAATATAATAATCCTTTATCGCTCTATTAATAGTGAAATTCTTCTGTACAATTAATGCTAACCATATACCAATAAAACTTGTTACAATTAGATTACAAACAGAAATCCAATCAGATTTACATAATGAAAATCCTATTATTTCGATTTCTGTATCCATATTCTTTGCAAATATTCTGACCCATTATATCTAAACCAGCTAGGATGGTCTATTGTTTTTTCCGGTTCTCTCTGATCTTTTCTACGTTTCTCCCATTCATTAAAACTTTCATTTTCTATCATATCTTTCCATTCTGGCTCCTCTTCTGATACAATAGAAATAGAAGATTTAACTTTATCCAAAGAAAAATCATAAACAAGATTTCCAAACGCTTCGTCTAAAAAAGATGAAGCATATCCACTCGTCCCATCTAATGAAACCTCAAGCACTTGACCACTAATTAACGCTTCATAAAATTCATGATTAAGAACTTTATGATAATAATCTTCACCCGAGTCTTCACCTTGGCGCACATACCGCGGACCTGGGTCCAGCGAATAATTAATCACTGCTATTTTTCGAATCTCTTTTCCCATTTTTCAATACATTCTTTATTTAAAATCCAATAATAAAATGTTCCTTTAAATGTGTTTTTTAGTATTTTTGATTTCTCTGGTTCATCAAAGTTCAAAAGTACATTATTTGTAACTACAATCAAATTTTTAATGTATTTTTCTGATGATACTTTATAAATCTTTGGAAGGCCTTTGTTTCTATTAGGGTCTTGAGTCCTAGATTCATATTGTTTTTCAAAAGCATTAACCAAAACATCAATAGAATCTTTAAAAAGTTCATCTTGAATTTGTTTTACAAATTTTCGTTTTAAAGTTTTTAGTATACCATCACCAATATCCGTCATCGTAAATACAACCTCACCATCTAAATAACTTGTTGAAAACAGCCAGTTCTTTTTATAGGTGTTCTCATTCGCATGTTCTACTGAATTTGCACATATTTCTTGCGCAATGCTATATATCGGTTTGAAATATCCTTGTTCTCCAGTTATATGCTCCACAGCCTTACGAATTTCTTTAGCAGTAGCAGCATTGTCTGTTTTATCAAACCCTCTATTCAATATTAAGTTTTTATTTTTTCGTGAAAACGGATTGCCACTTGACATATCTCTCATACGATCCAAGAACCCAGATTCTTTAATAAAATTTCGACATTTAGGGTCTTTAGGCAAAGTCCCCCAGTTTTGTATTCGTTTTCTGGATAATTCATTTAACTTTGATAATAATAAACATATAGCCCCAATATCGATATTCGTAATATCGTGTAGTTCGAACATTATACTTTTCACCTTTGTATTTTCTGAAAGTAAAATCTCTATCTTATTGATAAAACGAATAACATCTTCCGGGTATTCTAATAAAGAAAAACGAGCAGGAGCAACTAATGTTCTACTTTGATTAGAATAATAAGTTATATTACTTCTTTCCCTTCTATATTTAACTTTCTTTCTTTTATTTCTTTGTATTCTAATAGCTTTAGCTTTATCTTTTGCCCTTTTCCTTCTCCTTTCACGACGCAGATACCACAGACGAGATTGAACAATGGTCCGCCTATGCCTATTATTGTTTTTCATATTAATCAATAAAAACAGAACTTATGTTTCTTGACGGGCCATGCCAATACTCCATAAATTCTATTTACTGAAATTTATTTTTTTAAAGCTCACCAAATATATGGCCCATATTTTTAATCTTTATTTACTGCTAATGAGCAGCAAAAATAGTAATAAATATCAGAAAAGGAAAATAAAAAATGCATTTACACTTCTCATTTCATAAATCAACATAAAAGCAGTCTAAATATATATACTAATACAAACTTTACCATATAAACAAGTTACAACTGATTCCAATCCCGAAATACCAGCCGCTCGGATAACCATATCCAGTTTGCAAGCCTAATCCCCAATGCTTCTTTTTCTGTAAAGGTGAAAGGGTAATAATTTCCTTGTCCCTGTACACCTCCATGAAATCAAGACTGGGCTTATATCCACTGACTATGGCCCGGTAATCATCGGTCTCATATTCTTTGCTTGTTATCGGTATAAGTACCGAAATTGAATCACTTTCTACGGTTCTGTCAGTCGTAGTATCTATCAAGATAGGTAAATATACCGTATCGATACGTTTCGGAGTTTCTTTTACCGGTTGAGGTATTGTGGCTCTTACTGTGTCCCGAATATGTACAGTATCTCCCTTAATGTACACAGTTGACGGATCGTGCGGATGACAACGCATCCACACGATCACACCAAACAATAGACAGACTAATATCCACGGAAGAGACTTCATATGCCTAGATATTTACAAATGCCTTTCACATGAAGAGAAACAATAGTCCGTTTCCCCTCCTCTGACAGCAGGAAATCCACATCTTCTTTGTTATCCTGAAACAGATTCTCCGTCAGAACAGCCGGACACTTCGTATGTTTCAAGATATAAAAACTACTCTCCTTATCTGGATCACCGTCTGCCATATCCTTCCGTATTTTCATTCCAAACAAACATTCTTCAGCAGTAGTATACAGACAGTCAGCCAGCTTATCGGCTTTTGTCTGTCCCACACTGGTCCATGCTTCCCAACCACGTGCTTGCATCCAATTTGAACCATTACCGGCTGCATTGCAATGGATAGAAATAAGAATTGCTTCAGAAGTCTTATATTCATTCACTCGCCTACAACGTTCTGACAAAGGAACATCTATTTCCTCTTTCACGACCAGTTCCGCATCAATACCTAATTTACGCAATTCAAATACTACACGCCCAGCAATTTCACGGGTATAGGAGTATTCCCTTAACCTGCCATCTGGAGAACACTTACCCGGAGTATTACTACCGTGACCGTTATCAATCAATATTTTCATATCTTTCCTCTTTATCTAGTTCGTTTTCGATTCTATCAATAATTCCTTGTACATGTGTAGGCGTAGCCCGCTTAAATTCAAAACGTATTACATGGTAAATTATACGAAACCCTTTGTTTCTAGGATAAGCAATAATCAGATTCTTAAATGCGTTCTGAAGATATACATAAGAAAATACATACGTAATAGTCTTAATAACTAACAATGAGTTCTCACCATCTCCTATCAAGCTCATAAAGGAGAAGACTACTTCAATGATTATAAGATAGAGGAGAAGTTCGACCAAGGCATTTTTAAACTTATCCCACTTAAAGTTTTTACAACGTATAATTGAAACACCATCAGCCCTCATTCCGCACCAAATATTAAATCCAAACATTACAACTAATGCTATAAGAAAACCTTTAGTCGGCGTTAAATAAGCAAGAAGAGAACTGAACATCGAAACGAAAATAATTCGTATCTGGTCTACATTAAATAACTCATATAACCATCTCATAATATTAATCATAAAGTTACTACCAATATTGAAAACACAGTAATCAGCCCAGGAAGCAAAACAGTAGCTAATGCGTCAAGCCAATCAAAGATGAACCCGCACTTTTTCTGAATGTACTCAACCACTATTGCGGCAATGGCGGTTGTCGTTAAAGAAACAATAGCAGATTTACAGAAATCAATGCCTAATAGAAGGAAACAGAAAACAAGCATTACAACAAAGACGAACATCCCGGCTTTGACGTGTGCCGGTCGGTTAGATTGCAAAAGCCAATCATACAATACTTTTATACCCATACTCATAGCGTTTAATTATTAATAAAATATTCTGTATGGAACAAATGTATTGAGTATAATAACGAGTTTTACAAAAATGGAAAATCTTGGAAATCAATTCTATGATAAATATCTATAAAACAAGACATTATAATTTTCACTTTTTCCATAAATAAAAAAGGGATGCTTGATAAGCACCCCTAAACAACCAACAGATTGAACTATTAATCCGTAAACATATACACGGAAAGATCAACCTTTTCTATTTCGTCTGAAATTGTATCTCCATACATTGTTAGACACACCCGATAACGGTCAATACTTCTTTGAATCTGTTGCAAGGTAGGTTTCTCGGGATATTCCGAACTGGCAAAAGTTACCAGTTCTTCACCATTCTCACTGGTACCAACCACCCGGAAGTGATGACGTACAATCCAAGTTCCGTCCGGCTGTTGCTCGATAGGCTTAGCAATCCCACGCGGTAAGATATTTTTTTGATCCATGTTTTTTGATATGTTTAATTAGTTGTTTTCTATGGTTATATTTATTCTTCAATACAAACTTTTCAAAATGTCCTTCGATATAAACATATTCCCACCATTCAGGAAGTAACATCGCTGCAATTTTACGACGGATATTGTACGTTGCAAAGTGTTTCATCAGGCCATAATAAGAGTTCATTGTACTCACAAACTTCTCAACATACGCTTCTGCAAATCCATTTTCAGCTATTCTATTAAATTTCCTGACAGCGTTATATGTGTTACCAACCACCCTGTTAGATACATAAATTCTACCCGGCAAAATGAACGCCCCAACAAACAAGACTCCTTTCTTATAATGCTGAAGATACAGCTTGCGTGGATGCAACCGTAAAAGGAGTTGTTCTTTCAGGAAACCATCAAGAAGATGGACTTTGGACAATATTTCTTCCGGAGATTTCACCACGATACAAAAGTCATCAACAAAGCGTACATAATGTCTGAATCCCAGTATTTCCATCACGAAATAATCATATACAGACGCCAGAAAGTTGGCTATGAGTTGCGACGGCAGGTTCCCGATAGCCACTCCCCTGTCAGGGTCATTATGAAACAGACTTTTATTACTGGGAAGTTTGTCCCACATGGAGACGGGAGAGCGTCTGATACACTTATTTTGTGGACAATGAAAGATAGTAACGGCTAGAAGGTAAAGCAAACATTCAATATCATCGCCTTTATAATTGTCCCTTACGAATATGTTCAGCATTTCCCATACCAACGATTTCGAGATAGACATGAAGAAACTGAACAGGTCATCTTTGAAAATGTACGCATCGGCAGTATAATTCTCACTGACCTCGACTATCATGTTATTCAGATAGTGCACGGCAGACAAGCATCCCTCACCTTTCCGGCAGTTCTTGGAGACGTTTCCTTGTTCCCGGAAGCGTTCCTCTAAGATCGGCTCGATACGAAGAGCGATCCAGTGATGGACAACACGATCAATGAAAGCGGCGGCAAAAACCTCCCGATATACCGGGTAAGTCCGTATGAATACTTTTGAAAAGTCCGGTACATATTCACCGTAAATAATAGAATACCATAGCCGCACCAATGCGGACTGATAATCATTATAGAACTCAACACAATCCGTACTCGTTCTTTTCTGCCTGGCACAATCTTCGGATGCTTCGAAAATACTGCTAAGAAGTATGTCATAGATTATATTACCTGTTGCGGCGAGGGGACGAACCCGGTTCGCGTTCTGGCGGTTGTTCGTGTTGACGTTGCCGTTGTTGAAGTTCACGTTCCAACTGCTGGAAGCCGTTGCATCCGCTATCTTAGTCTTTCCCGGCTCATCACCGGGGGGATGCCCAATAAATAATTCTAATTGCTCACTCATAATCCCCTTGGCGATTATGACTCCGGCTTTGCGACTTGTTGCGATCCGTTAGCTTTTTGCCGTTGGAGATCTGCAACCGTTTTTTTGTACCAACCGGTACTTTGCTTACCGATGCTCTCTGCAAGCAGACAGATTTCGGCTGTTTGAGTCAGGCTGGTCAAATGTCGTTCTTCACACACTCTTAGCAGTAATTTCAATGCATCAAACTCACACAAAAACTTCATCAGATAATCTGCACGGTGCTCAAGGTTCATATCTGTATTTGCATAACGGATATATTCGCAACAATGGACGGCAAGCATCATCAACTCCGTACCAAATTCATACCGGAACGCCTTGGGGAATTGTTGCCGGGCATCAATGATAAGGTTCAGAAGCTTATACATCGAATTTGATATAGGAAGGTCTTGTGTAAGTGCCATGTTAATTTTTCAATATTTTAATGTATGTATTAGAGGACACAAAGTTAATAACTGTAAAGCAATTAACACAATTTTAGCACAAAAAAGTGAAACTAAAAAGCCCCTACCGGGGCTTTTATTTAGCTAACCCTCTAAGGGATAAAGAATTAAAGGGATAAAGTGTTTATTGCGGCGAGGGGACGAACCCGGTACGCGTACTGGCGGTAGCTCGTGCTGACGAAGCCGTAGGTGAAGCTCACGTACCAACTGCTGGAAGCGTCATATTCGGTACTAGACCAATACCAGTCGTTTGTAAATATATTTTGATTGCCAAACATAGAAGTTATGAGCTCATTGATTTCGGTTTTATACTTGGCCATAAGCATAAGTTCACCCAGTGCGGGCAGGTTCCACACGGTTGTATCTTCAATTCCGTCAGATTCAAGCGTACAGGCTTTATAGGCTCTGGCAGCTTCGGCGGCAGGGGCGCCGACAGTTCCCTGGGTGTCCTTGACGCCTGCAAGGGTTTCTATTATAACATCGGTATTTTCTTTGCCGTCGAAGGTATCATAGAGTTCTTGGTTACCACTACCGTAGTTTTTCAGGCCGCGTAGGTCGGTTCCGTAGCCACCCCATTTGAACGTTTTGTTGCCGCCTGCGTCAACGCAGTCACTTTTGGCGATAATGAACTGGTGGCATTCGGCACGAAGTCGGATGCCAATACGGATATACTTGGAGCGGTTATTTGCGCTCATGGAGTTCCATTCGGAAGCCGTGAAAAAGACTTGTTCACCGTCTTCAATTCGGAGAGTAGCCAAAGAAAGGTCAAGAAGCGTACCTGCCCATTGCATATATTTGGCGATGTCGCTTGCGGGGGTGTTTTCATTTACAGTTGTAAAACCTATTGACTTTAAAGCTTCTATTTGGTCTTGTTTATTCAGGCGCAGAAGCATGGCGCTGGCGATATTCTTATCCATTTTATTGTATAATATTAAGTTAATACTATTCGGAAGCAACAGCTCTCACATGAAGAAGGGCTGAATTTTTGTTTTGATTCGTAATACGCCCGGTATTCAGTTCGAATGTCCAGGCGGAGTTAGTATCCCAAATTGTTGATGACCAGTAGTATTTATCAGTCATCAGCATACTATCACTACTCCAAAAGGTACGCATCATCTCATTGATTTTATCGCGATAGCGGTACATCAGAAGCATTTGGCCGGATGAAGGAAGGAACCAGTTGGATTCATCCTCGATACCGTCACTTTCCAAAGTGTAGGCACGGTATGCACGGGCGGCTTCGGCAGCCGGCGCACCGATTACACCGCTATTGTTTTGCTCTTTCAGGGTAGTGATAATCAGGTCGGTATCTTCCTCACCCGTGAAGCAGCCGTACATGGCACCCAGTCCTTTTTGGTTCAGGCCGTCTATGGCTTTACCCTGACCGCCCCAATAGAAGGTAGTAGTCATATCGGCATTATAGCACTCCTGGGCGGCGATTACGAAGGAGTGTCCATGGGCACGGATACGAAGCCCGCGTTTGATATACAGTTGCTTATTAGCGAGCGTAAGGGAGTTCCATTCGGCAGCAGTAAAGTATGCCTTGGAGTTATCCGAAATACGATTACAGGCAAGATGCAGATCAAGCAGACCGGCGGCCCACTTGATACGTTGTCCAAATTCAGATGCGCGGGAATTCTCGGTGACATCCGAGAAGCCCACGGCGTTCAGTGCTGCCACTTGTGCCTGTTTATTCAAGCGAAGCAGCGTTGCGCTTTGTTCATTCGTCATAGTTACTTGTTGATTAAATCATTAATATCCATATTGTCTTCAGCGAAGCGTTCGAGATATTCTTCGTAGGTTTCGCCGTTATAATATTCAAGGACTTCATTGATGTTGTCCAGCGTTACGTTATCGTAGTACGGTTCTCCGCCATAAGACTCATTATTGAACCAGTTGATCAGGTCGATGTAGGCATCTATGACGGTAAGGATGACAAGGCCGTCAATACCGGATTCAAGGGATTCGATTTCATCCGTTTCACGGATAACTGTCAGTTCATACGTGCCGTTGACTACCGGTTTATCCTGTCTGTTGCCGTCCTCATCCATTCCGGCAACTCCATATTCGAGAATGGCAAGAAGCTCGGAGCCGTCAGCCTTCAGGGTCATGTTCGAGATACGGAGCATGGAAAGTTTACGGGATGCCGCTTGTGAAGCGAGGACGTCACGGAGCATCTGAATGGCGTCAAGTTGAGGCGACGTTTCAAGACGCAGGCGTTGGACGTTCGGCATGGATTCTATATGCAGGCCGGACGGGGCGGAAAGACCGGTATAGGTCAGTTCAGGAAGACCGACAAAACGGAGGCTTGTCATTGTTGGTGGAAGAGAGATGTCATTAATCGGAGAAGTCTCTGCAAGAGTGATGTTCTCCAGTTTGCTACCGGACGCATTGATATGGGCGATACGTGGGCATTTGTCGGTAACGAGCGTAGCGATTTGTGTGTTCCGGATATCGAGTGATACGAGGAAGGGCATTTCGCCGCAGTTCAGCGAGGTAAGCGGTGCGTAAGAACCGATGGATTGTTCTGTATGGGTGTCAGAGCCTAAGATAAGGGTTTCCACAAGTTGCATGGCGGAGAAGCTCACCGTACTTGACAGGGAGATTTCAGACAGGTCGAGCAGCTTCATGCGGTCAGCCTGATAGATATACAGCAAGGCGCCTTCCTCATGTGAGAAGTTGGTGAATACATATTCTTCGCCCGCTTCAAGGAAGCAGCTTTCGGAAAGGTTGCCGCTAGCGTCATTGCCGACACCGAAGTAACCGTTTTTAGCAGCGACAATCCGGATGGTGGCGTTTGATTTGGAAGATACGCGCCCGGAAATTACACCGCTGAAGAAATCACCAGTTTGGAAATAGCCGTCACGAATACGCCAACGTCTTTCGATGAAAGACGGAAGGGCGGTAAGTCCAAGACCTTGCAGGGCATAGAAGTAAATAGCATCAGAGGTGGCAGTATAGGAGATGTATTTCCGTTCACCGTCGTAAGAACTAACCAGTTTCTGCCATTTTTTGAGCCGTTTGTCAATGAAGAAATGCGTAGCTCCTTCGGGTGAGAACGGGTGCAGGGTGACGCCGTCAATGGTCGCCTGAACGTTACGCATGGCGGCGGCAACGGTACGCAGGGAGAGTTCCGTACCGGATGAGTCAGTCCACACTACTTGCTGGAGATAGATGTTATTAAACAGAACGGAGCCGTAGCCAGCATAAGGGTTAGTGAATGTTTCATCGCTCGTCCGGTTGGGGTCCACCTCGGCATCAACCGTGCAACCACCGTCGTTGTCCTTGCTATTGAGCGTATCGCAGTCATAGATTTTATTCAGGTACATGCGCATGGCATCCTCGGAGCTGTACACACCGTCTGTTACGGAAGCATACTCTTCCAAGAACCACATCGGCTGCATATTCTTGGCGCGTTGGTCAGTGGCGGCAAGGTAGTCGGTGAAGATGTCATAACTCAAGACACTTTCTGGGCAGGCGTATTTATACAGGTTTTCCTTCCATGTTCTTTGCCAGTTTCCGCCTTTGGAGTAATCGCAGGAATCACAGAAGCGCAACCATCGGTAGAGGTTATAGGGCACTTTCTTACCCAAAGCGTAATCAATGGCGAGCTGGTCATCATCGACAAGCGATTCAAAGTAGTAAGTCCATGCCGGGAAGGTATCAGCAGAGATAGTTCCGTTATCCACGAGTTTTTGAACCCATGAGGACTTGTCCGTTTTCATGGCCATCATATCCTGAACAGAACCAACGCCCTGAAACCAGTCCATACCTTGGTAGTTAAGAAGTTCGAAACCTTCAACCGGATTCAGGACGTCACCGGTGACATTCCATTTGCCGTTTTCATACTTCATGGAACCGGACTGCTTTTTCCATGAGCTGTCCTGATACCTCATTATCCGGTACGAACTACCGCAATACAGGGAAAGCAGGTACACGCTGTCCGTATCGAGTCCGTCAGTCTGTTTGAAGCGTATCTCAATTGCGTCTAAAGTTTCGTCAGGAGTACCGAAGAACTCTATGAAGTCACCATAATTCAGGCAACCTTTGTTATAGCCGGGGGTATCTTTGAAGCCGAGGGCGAACTGTTCCCCTTTGTCTTCTTTCCAGTTGCCTTTGGCATGGAAATAGACGTTTTGCAGGCTGTCATCCTTACACCGATAGGTGGCTACCGGGTGATTGGCGGTAGAGTGGTTCATCTGCAAGTCTTCGATATGCAAGTCACCGCTGTCAAATGTTCCGTCAAATGCACGTTGGACAGGTGTCATATAGTTACCACCTAAGGCACGGTATGTAACGTTCATCATTTCACAGGCGCCGCAGTCGTTCGCATTGCCGGAATCGGAGTAATCGACTTTTACGGTAATGACATCGACCGGGATTGTATTATCACCGACCTGTACTTTGTTGATGGCAGCCAAGGCTATTGCACGGCGTCCTTCCTCCGTCGTATCGTCCGGATTAAGTAGTATGATTCGAGTGTCCTTGTTTTTGCCTTTACTCTTGGCGAGGTAGTAGCGTTTATTCTTTACCGGGCGTTTGGCAGAGGTGGTTCCCTGGTTGCGGGTTTGGACACTCACGGCCTTGAAATTACGCCACGGGCGTTCGGGGTCAAAGTAATAGAGCGTGATGTATATCTTCGTACTAGTGGAAGTGGTGCCGTCCAGTGCTTCTATATCGGAGCCTTCATAGGGGCATTCGACAATGTAAGGCATACCGCGTGAATAGATTTCGGCAGCTGACGGGCGGCTTTGGGTACTACCCTCGGCTGTCTGGCTTTTAAGGACGTCCTCAAAGGCGTATTCCTTCACCATTACCTCTGTATCGGTCAGACGGACAAGGTAGTTCTTGAACGCCTGTGCCCATTCCATATAGGAGTTCCAGGCCATCATGTAATAAAGATACAAATCACCCAGTTTGCCGTCCATCGTTATATACTTGGTTTGAATCAGGGAGCCGCCGCCCGGAACATAACCAAGACAGGCGACTTCCTCACCGTTGAGGAAGAGTTTCATCATGGAATATCGTGTGCCGTCACGTTCGACGTAGTTGCTTGCAGGTTCAACAACTACGGCTACGGTTATCTTTTCACCCTGCCGGTAGGCGCGTTCTTCACGACGGGCGACACCATTGTTACAGAAGATGCCGACCACCCGGCCGGTGACATAGAAGCCGGCACCGGACGTTTCGTCATAGCAGCTAAGGAGCAGGGCATCATCATCGGTCACGTTCTTGGAAGCGAAAGCGAACTGGATGGCGGCACCGTTGGATTCGATGGACGAGCCGGCAAACGGGGCATGGTTTAATGACACGCCCACATTCTCGGCTACGCGAAGGCAGTTCTCACCCAAGAATGTGCCAAAACCGTTGGTAGTCCAGTTGGCACCGTCCACTTTCATTTCATAATTACCGCTGACAATGCTATGGTCAGTTTCCTGATTGGTACGGGATGAGAAGTCAAAGTTATAGATGGCGCCTTCTTTTATGGCGGCATCAATGGCGGAACCGCTAACTGTCACCCGGACAGGTTCGCTAGTCACGTCCTTGCATACGGCAGTATAGTTGACCGTATCGGTGCCGTCAGCCTTGTAGCCCTGCAGTTGTTGTTTGACCTGATAGGTTTTGTTACGACTGGCAGCAATTTGTGTTACCTGCACGTTATTGGCTTTCACGCTGACGGGTGAAGTCATTTCCAACGGGTCATAACAGGCAACATCAAGTTCTACGGTTTCGTACAGTCGGACTACTCCACCGTTTTTATCATCGTATCTCAAGGCAACAAGAGGTGTGGAACTATTCGGGTCAATTACCATGACAGCCGTGTAGATGACATTTCCTTTCACTCCGGATGCGACATCCGTTCCTTGGATGCGCAAGGGATAGGTACCGTGTTCTAGGCCGAGGGAAGCAGGGCGGATTACAACGGAGTGCGAGTAGTTGTCATTTACAACGGTGGTAGACAGGGATTGCCATTCACCATTAATCTTGATGTCAACCTGGGCACTGATACCTTTATCAGAGGTGTTGTTTCCGAACTTATAGAGTGGAAGGCTGAAACTTTCAGTTGTCGGAGTAAGCAGAGTTTCAGGGGTATAGTTGAGCACCTGCACACAGGTACAGGTAATATCAACAGCTGTTACATTGACATTCTTGGAACCGGTGTTGCCGCTTTCGTCAGTGGCTATCAGCTTGAATTTCCGAGTACCGGCAGCCGTAAAGTATGTGGTGAAGTCCAGTTCAAAGGAGAAGTCCTTCATGTCACCGGAAGATGCTTTGTTGACGGTTTCAGTCCAGACGGTAAGCCCGCTTTCACGGTCTACGAGTTCCAATTTCTCAATCAGGTTGTCAGAGGATTCGACACCGTTCGAGGTCACAGAACGAATGGCAGCAAAGGTTCGTAACGTGGAGCCGTAAGAGCCATAGACAGGTGTCGACTGGAAAGCAATGGCAACAATGGTACCACCAGTCTGACCGCCGCCACCCGTGCCGATAGCGAACTGCACTTCATCGCCAAGGGTTTCACCGGCAGCGTTCTTCATCTGAAGTTTTACAATACCTTCTGTTTCCACGTTTACGTCGAGGTTGGCCGGAACATAGGCATAGGCGCCACCAGTTGAAAAGGCGTCCTTTCCCCCTTCCGCCGGTTCATCGGAAGTTTCAAAAACGGAACCGCCACCACCATTCCCGAAGGGTTTCCAAAGAGAAGGGGTCGCAAAATCGGACACAGCACCCTGGAACTGCCGGGTTTCCATTTCATACTCGCCTGTTTTGTAAGTAATGATGAGACCCGTTCGCTCATATTTGACGCCAGATTCCTGTTGATAGGAGACAATGGCGGCAATAGCGGTTTCAAGGGTATAGTAGCCGTCTTTCAATGGGCGGATCTCATCAACAATGACGATGGGGTGTGTTACATCGTCAGCGGGCGTGCCGCTCTTCATATCCTCAAGGGCTTGCTTATCCTCGGCGGACAAAAGGCCGGCTTGTTCAAGGGTAGCAGAAGGCAGACGGAAGCTGTCATCCGTTTCTTTACCGGTTGTTTTGGACACTTTCTTAAAATACACATTGAGATAGGAAGCGTCAGACAGGACGGAGAAAGAACCCGGTTTGATTATATCGGAAGGGATATTTTTCATTGTATCTTCCAAAGACTTTCCACGGTTGCCGGGGAAAGCTTCTTCTTCACCTTCCCCAAGAGACAACGGTTCAGGCAGACATTCAGAAGGAACTTTACTTTCTTCGTTCAAAGGAGCGATACCGTTCGCTTTTCCTATCCTTTCCTCAAAGTCATTTATTACAGAGGTCCATTTGCCCCATGTAACACTCTCATTGGAAACAATACCTATTCGTGAGATTGTACAAACTGTACCTAAATATACACCTTCGGCATTGTCTGACATGGTAGCCAGTTGTATACACGAAGTGAATGATTGACAAACCTTATTAAGCTCCAACCGTTCAATTTGTATATTTACAGGAATCTTAGACGAATCAACAGACAAAATACACCGATAATTCCCAATAGAAGAATCCCCAGAATACATTGTTTTTAATTTATCTTTAAAGCTACCAATAGTAGTAAAAGAGCCAATACTTTTAAATGGGTCAGTCAAAGGATTGGATTTATCAGACACTCCTGTTATACGTTTCAATAACTCGGCGTCTCCATCCGATAAATCTTTTGCAATCTTATTGACATTCTCCACTAATGCATCAAAATCACCATTCACCATTTTAGCAATGGTACTTGAAAGTAAATCAATAGATATTTTCCGACCGCCACTAACTTCAACGTACATATCTTTGGATAGCTCTGTTGTATCAGTCAGTTGCTCTATTGTAAGACTGTTTGTCTTCAACGCTTGTAACACAAGGCTAATAATCTGTTGTTTTTCTGTTTCTGTCATAATTCTCTTTTTTAATCATTTTCATATACCCATACAAGCTCAATGGTCATACCAAGATTATCTATGTCGCAATCATAGACATTATCAAGATAAAGTTGGAACTCCTTCAGAGCACCAATATCTCCACCGTTAATACCTTTCAAGACACATACACCATCCCTACTGATTACACTCCCTTCAATGAGGTTAGTATACGAATCTCCTTTATATAGTACAGCACGCAAATTTATCGAACCGTTGTCCAAATCGTTCTTTAGTCTATCCAGTCCATTAACTGTAAGTTTACCGTAACCTCTTCTACCAATATACTTGTTATCTATGTCAGTCGTCTTGATTGCAATCAAATCCCAATATGAATTTTCATCAACACCTAGGTGATGAATACTGTTGACAGTAACCATAGTATCACTATTAATAGAAACTCCAGTATTAGGAATAGCCTTAGTCATATTGATATATGCTCCGACCTCTGCAACCTCACTTTCTGAACCATACTTGATACTACGCATTCCTTCATCATCTGCTATCCTATAAGCACCGCTTTGTACACACCTCATAGCAAGCTGGTTATTCCATTCCAAAACTGGATTCATCGTTCTTACCTTCTGTAACATTTGATTGAACACAAAACTCTTCAATCCCTCTATTTGCTGGTTAAGTTCCGGAACATTACTTTCCTTTCTGGTATATCGGACACCATCAAAGTAGACGTAATTACAGCATAAGACACGATTCAATAATTCAGCAAACCACACAGGGCATCCCATCCCATTTCCAAGCGTGAATAATACTGTTGTATATTCGTGGCTGAATAGCTCAACAATATCCTCATCAGAGGTCACGAACTGCTCATTATCCACACCGAACGTCCATCCGTTATCTTTGAAACCACCAGGAACGCGAAAATCAAAAAAGTATTGCATCCCATCTATCCACCAGACAGCATCAAGACGCTGCTTATTATCTTTCATTGAATACTGAATAAGGCTGGTTTCTGATAACTCACATTCATCGTCCGTAACTTTAAAAATCTCACTCGTATTCCCATTAACTGTTACAGTATAGTATCCACATGGAAGCAATGAAATGTTATAGAAATAAAGAATCTTATCATCATTCATCTTCCATGAGCTTAATGATACAGGTGTAGATATATTACTTAAAAGATTATTAATGTAAACAATAGGCTCCTGCTCTCTGGGCGTCAAAATCAATTCAACAAAAATCCGGTCTGTACGTGCAAATAACTGCACATATTTGCTCTTCGCTCCAAACTTATCGGTAGACGGAGAAAAAAACAGTGGGGTAAACGGGCTTATAATCATATTCTAGGCTTTTGTTATTGAACGGACAAATAAATCATACTTCACTCCCTCATTTCTCTCAACCACACTACTCACCTCTTTGATGTAACCTTCGTAAACAAGGCCACCTTTTTGAATCTTAATCGTTCCATCATCTGTTTGTGGAATATCCTCATCAAAGGTTGTAAATGAAACATCTCCACAAGTGACCAAATGCTCTTCAAGTATAAAGTCATCAGTTAATTTCACATCATTGACTATAACATTGCTATTCCCATCCGAAGAAGCATAATGAAGAGAATCAGCGAACATGCCAATATACTTAGCATTAGCTTTCAACATAGCTTTCTGCCAATACATAACATTAAACATTGCATCAGGATTTAGAACACCTGCAATCTTCCAATCCGCATTCCTTTCTAGTACATATTCCGCTTTCCCAATAACCTTATTATAAGCGAGCATTGCGCCAACGATAAACACATCATTATCACTTTCGTTATCAGTAGAACTACTTCCCCTTTTCTGTGACACGATTTCCAAGCCATAAGCATCTGCACGATAAGGACTCACTAACTCTAGTGTATTGTCTGTTACTTGCAATCCAGTAGTATATTCAGCAGTAAATCGAAATTCATCACGACCATTCAAGCATTCATAATCAACTTTATCATAACCAACTTTAACTCGTGCATATATCCTAGAACTGTCTACTTTAAATTGAAAATCTGAAATGCTTCTTGATATATTCTTATTACCATTAAAAGTAAATAAGCTGTCACGATGGACAAACTTTACAATATCCCCCTCAATCTTCTGAACAAAGCCAAAACAGGCTTCCATCCAGTCTACAAACTTCGTATATGAGGTATATAATTTAGCAGACAATATCCCACGAATACTTTCGGCAGCCAAAATAAGGCAATTGTCCAACCGATTGTCTACACCGGAAGCTATCTCGCCTTTTATACCCCCTTTACCACCATTCATACTTTTGAGCAAACTATTCAGAACAGTAATAGGTTTTACCACATCTATATTGATAGGTGATGCTATTGAAGTCCATTTAACCTGTAGTGAATATTTAGAAAAATACACCTTTCCAGGTCCGTTAACATTCATATTACCTATCGGATCATGTATGACAAATTGAAGACATTCACCATCTTGAAGGTCTATTGCATAAACATCCCGATATTGTTCGGGTCTATAAGTGTCTTTTTCTGTTGTATGTGTATTTCCTGAATAATCGGTATTTATCCAACTCGCAATAGTGCTTGTGGTACCGTTCCCATCAACTTTAGCAAGTGTCAACATTACATCTCCTCTGCCTAAATAAAAGTTGAATTCGGGAGTTATATATACCTTGACTGGTTTATGCGCCCTTAAAAAAGCAGGTACAGAAGTATCTAAAGTCACAGAATTTATTTCTACAGGACTATCTGATTCTGGTAAGTCTTTTTCTACGACTTCCAATGGAAGAGACTGGAATATAGTTTTTCCTGTTATATCTCTTGAGAAATCAACATATTGCCCTCCATCTTCTAAAGAGTATCCACCACATATATAGTTCGCGTAGTAATTAAACGGTAGTCTATCATAATAAAGCTGATATGTATCTTTTATCTCATCTACCAAATACTCGTACTGTGTACCTTTATTGGCTTTTATGATACTAGCGACACTATCATCTATCAAATTAATAGAAACAGTATTTCCATCATAGGTCAATGAACCGAAATCCAGTCGGCAACTGAAGAATTCTTCATAAGTATGAGAATTAGTTATAGTATAAACAGTGATACTAGCATTAGAAGCTAGGTATTTGCTCAAATACTCCTCCAATATGAGATCATAGGCTTCTCCCACAAACTGGAATTTTGAAGTAAAGGTTCTAGTTATTCCTTCAAGTCCGGAGCGTTTACGGGAAAACTTTATTTCATCCCAATTCTGAATACAAGATTTGGGAATATCATAGGAAATACTATCAACGGTAAGTACATATTTACAAAGCATTTTAACTCCTTTTGAACGTTCACGAGCAAATATATAGAAAAAGCCAACCGGTTTTCCGATTGGCTAAATTCTTGAAAATCACGCATTACAAAACACAGATGTAAGCATCAGATTTTAAGCATATTACGAAATTATCTAGTAAAAATAGAATTTATAAGGTAACCGGAATCAACTTAAAAACTATGTATCAATATAGTCTTTATATAAGATTTTATTCACTTTCAACTTATAAACGTTATTAGGATCATAATCCATCTTAAAATACTGAACTCCTTCTCCTAAAATTTGCATTATATTCTTTACATTACTTTCAACGCATCTATAACCGAAATAAATCGCTTCAATCATAGAGTTCTTATCAAGAGGAATTTGAAGATGATCATCTTTACAGCTTGGGTCATAACTAATTAATCTTATTTCATTTTCATATTTCCATTCTGTAGATTTCCATATAAACAAACTATTTGTATCTTTCTTTTTAGTTAAAATATCACATTTCTCATTTTTAGAGAGATAATGCACCCTCTTTAAATATTTATGAGAATAACCATTACCCTGAGCCTGTTTTATAAATACCGTTGAAAGTTTATATCTAATACAAAAACCTTTATGAGCATCAGCATAATGAGACCACATGACCACCTTTCTTATTAGGTTATTATCTAAACTTAATTTTTTATTTCCGACAAAACTTCTAATTTTAAAATATTGAAAAGAGTCACTGAAAGGCTTTATATGAGCATTATTTTTACAAATTCTATTCAAATTACTTTCACTTGACCACAAAAGAAATAGACTATCAAAGGGGTCATTCATTTTAGAAGGATGACACACTGTTATAGTATTTGATATTAAATCAGACAAAGAATAAATACTCACACTTCTAAATGAATAAACAATTCCTGACTTTACACCGTCAAAATCAGACTTTAATTGGATAGAATAATACTGTGACTTTATGTAAAATTCAGTCGCTTTATCTTGTTCACCTAGGATTGCATATATTTCTCCTGCAGCTCTATAAACATATGCTTGCAAAGAAGGGAAAAAAGTTCCCAACTCACACTTTAAATCATTTTCATCATACGCTTCAATCATATGAATAGAAGTATTAATTTCTATCATTGCGTTAGATAAATCTTGCTTATCCAAATACACACGTGCTTTCAAATAATGTGCCTGATAACAATCTATATCATCCAACCTAGAAAAATACTCTTCTTGCGTTATTTTAGAACCATAAAATTCATTAGCAAGTACCTCCAATTCATTTGTGGTTATTATTTTTTCATCCATTATAGTTTATAAAAAAATTATTCAAAATTAAATATTCAAACATAATATATTTTCGTGATATTATAAAGTTAATTCTCTAATAAGTCACACTATTAATATTTGAATTCTTGAAGTAGCATTTTCCGACCAGAAGAAATACGACTTCTTACAGTTCCAACAGGAATGTTCAGGATTTCACTTATCTCATCATATGAATACCCACTAGCATAATACATCACACTATCAATACAACGGGATTTTTTAGCACACCGTTGTATTGTGGAAACCAAATCATCAAACAGTATTGAATGAGCTGTACAGTTAGAAATGGCACTTCCGTCTACCATATCAAGCCCTGTAAAATGTATAAGGGAATTTCTATTGTATCTTATTATATAAGTATTCCTCATTATAATAAGGCACCACGGTTGAAGTGGTTTAGAACAATCAAATTTATCACGATTCACAAGTAGCTTATAAACTGTATCACCGGCTAAGTCTTCAGCATCTTGCATGGAACAGCAGAATTTTCTTGCCACCTTTAATATCCAAGGATATATTTCTGATAATTCCTTTTCAAAGTCCATTGTCAGCCCTCCTTATTAGGTGTATCTTCGGTTCGCCATTAATGCACCTTTCCACATATTTCCGGTGCATGATACTTTGTTCGTGCATTTCCTTAGCAGAACGCTCGATTGAACTAATAAGAGTGCCTATATCGGGGGGCAATAAGGCAATCATTTTTTTTACCTCGGACACTTCTGCCGTTATCCGATTACACTTCGTCTCTAATGTACGTAATTCTGACAATAAAACATTGTATAAATGCCTATTTATACAATGGATGCTGTTTTTTCTATTCATAAAAAAGTCGTTTGTGATTCTAAAGGAGATGTACAAACGACTGTATGAAATAATTCGCTTTAATTAAAAATTAATCGAATTACAGCATATATGTAATACCAATATTATCATGTGCTTCTTTTTCTGATCGATATTTCAACATCAGCTTGATGAACGATATTCGCATAGACAGCAGCATTAATTACGCGGGAATCAATACTCATTTTAAAGAATGTCATTAGAAAAGCAATCTCTGCATCAAAAGAAGAACGAATTTGTTCAGGAGTAGCCTTACTTCCTTTATGTTCCTCACTGCGTCTCTCCTCATTCCGTTTTTGCTCAAAAATTGCAGAATGAAGTAAATAATCAAGCTTCGATATAACTTGCTCATCACTCATATCCCGGATATCTACATTTAGTTGGCCCAACACCTGACGAACATCATCATAAAAGCCAAGAGAAACAAGAGTCTGACATATACGAAGGCTCAATAGTTTGGCACGTTCCTTCACCATATCCTCTTTGTCCATAATCATAGCCTGCATACCTGAAGGATTAACAATGCTTCTGTATTCGATAATTAATTTAGATGCCATCTCTTTAAGCATGCTTTCAGACACAGATCCGCGACCCGAAAGCAAACAAGCATAGTTTCCACATGAAAGCTCAATGAAATCATTCAATGTTATCTGATTTAATCTTTCAATCATAGCTATTTCAGTTTAGACAACTTATACAGTTCAAAATCACGGTTAGACGCATCCTGACGCTGCATTTTAAGACTCTTCATCAAAAGGAGATTTGTTCTATCAACTCTTTTTTCTAATCGGGAATAATCATTGAAAACAATGGTGTCACCGGAAGAAGATGCAAAATATGTCGGTGAAAATGTAGGAAAGTCCCAATCCGGCATATCAAAATTAGAGATATCTACCTTATCAACATCAGGAAAGACTTGTGCACCTTTAGGAATATCAACTAAAGTTGGAGCATCAGGAGTAATCCATGCTTTTCCAGAATACATGATAACCTCATGTTTACCAGCATCACCAACTAAAGCGGTACCGCCAGGATGCCTATCATTACCTTTAGTACCGTCTGCATAGGAAGGAATAGGAGTTGCAAGAATAGTTGCAACCTGAATTGCTCCCATGGCACCAATAACAATAGATAAAGGAATATTCGGTAAAGCTTCAGTTATTGCCAGTGCAGTGGCTATTCCAGCTTGAGCGACACTAGTCGCCTTTTCCCAAATGGCTTGTTTACGTGCCATTTCTTGTTTTTGTTTTTCTAGTTCAGCATTTTTTGCTTCTGTCAAAGATTTTGCAGCACGTTTACGCGCTTCTGCTTCTTCTTCGGAAATAGCACCTGACTCTGCCAGTTTATCAACCCGTTCAACATCTTTATCATATTTTTCATCATTAGCATCCTGCTCTTCCTCTATCTTATCAATTTGAGCATCATAAAGTGTAGAAACAAGATTTCCAATAGTCCCTACAGCTTGTGATGCAGTTTGCAACCATTTTTTGAGATTCTTTTGGCGTTCTTTTAACGCTTTATCTTCAGCTTTAGTAATATTTTGAATAGCACTTATCTGTAATTCTGCCTCCTTTTTAGCGAGAGCAGCCTTCAAAACATACAACTGAGTAACAATCTTAGTACGTTCTTCAGCAGTAATATTCTCAACGGTTAATTCCAGTTCCAAAGCTTCAATCGCTGCTTCAGTAGTCTTATGTGCATATTCAAGTTGTAAATTGTATTCCTCTATCGCATATTGCTCTTCTGTTATTAGCTTGGATGCTAACTTCTTTTTAAGAGCAAGCATATCCATTACATACGCAGCGTCACGTATCTCTTGCTCATGGGCTGCATTTTCCGCAATCAATGCTACCTGATCAGAAGCATACTTTCCGTAAATCTCTTGTTTTTTCCTAGCATATTTTTCATCTATCAATATTACATCTTCACCTGTTTTCTCTGCTGCATCAATTTCTGCTTCACGTTGCAATTCTAACTGGTGCAATTTCAAATCAAGTTCTTCCTGGGACCCCTTTTTTACAACAGCAAGAGCGTTCTCAACATCCTTCTTCTCACGATCAGAATTATACTTAATAGTAAACTCATCTAGCCTTTCCTGCATTTCCTTAGCTAAATTCTGACGTGTAGCAATTTCCTCTTTGCTATTACCCTTGACGGCAGCAATCTTCTTCGAGTAAGCAACACCAATTTTAGCAAGTTCTTTCTCCAGTCCCTCATCCATAAGAGCTAGTTCTGACTCCTGATAAGTTTCATGAATTTTCAGCTTCTCTTTGAGAGCTTTTTCCTGTTCACGTTTTTCTTTATCAGTAAGGACTGTTATACCTGAACCATTTTTGTCGTTACCCTTTGGACGGAACTTTTCTGCAATCACATCAAGTCCACGATTAAACTCATCGCTAGATGCTATTTTGAATAAGTTTTTAGAAAATTCCAACTGAGCCTTATCCGCTTTTTCTGCTTCCGACGTGTAATAGCCAAACATTTTAGCAGCACCATTCTTTATCCAAGACATATCTTCAAACTCTGATGTTGCATATTGAGCACGAGTTTTCATCCGTTTTAAAGCTTCTCTCTCTTGGGCCGTTACTTCAATACGTTTATTTTTCATTTGAATAACAGCTTTTGTGTATGCTTGTTCCTCTGTATCACCAGCATCAATAAGCCTCTTATATTCTGCCTGAAAATCTTTTTCTACTTCCAATAACTTTTTGTTCGCATCTTTTTTTGCAAGTGTTCTAAAATTATAATCTATCTTTTCTATTTTTTCTTCAGGAGATTTCAAATCATTGGCGATACCTCTTATTTTATCAGCCATCCAATTAAGAAACTCCTTAGCAGGTCCCGTTGACTCGGAGAAAGAAAGCATAAACGCTTCCCATGCTGAAGATAAGTTAGCAAGAGCTCCATGAACATTATCTCCCATCGTGTGAGCCATATCGCCCAATTCACGTTCTACACCAGTAATCTGTTCTCTAAGTGGTAATATTTTATCAACAGCGGTGAGAAAGGCATTAAAAGCGGCAACACTACGCTTATCAGTTAATTCAAGAGTAGTATTCAAGTCTACCCCTTTTTCTTTTAGCGATTTCAATCCTTCAACTAACTCAGGCAATGTTTTAACGGGCTTACCTAACGCCTTTGCCAGCTTTCCATTACTATCAGCTAAATTTAGAAAAACATTACGGGTAGCAGTAGCAGCCATTGAAGCATCAAAGCCGGCATCCGATAATTTACCCAACAAAGCCAAAGTATCTTCAATACTGAAATTAAAGGCTTTTGCAACCGGTCCAACAATTGGTAATGCAGTAGCGAGATATGAAAACGACAATGCGCTTTTGGTTGTTGCGACAGCCATCGCAGACACATATCTTTCAGTTTCTCTTGTATCAGCATTAAACATACGAAGAGAAGCACCTGCCAATGAAGCCGCATCTGCTAATTCTGCCCCGGTAGCTTGTGCAAATTTTAGAACGTGCTCTGTTGCATCTAATATTTCTTTTCGAGTAAAACCTAGTTTAGCAAGTTCTATTTGCAAATCCGTAGCTTCGGATGCAGTGTATTTCGTTGTAGCACCCAAACGTTGAGCATCCGCAGTTAACTCCTTCACTTTATCAGAAGTGGTTCCTAATATTGCAGCAAGCCTACTATTAGCTAATTCAAATTTAACAATATCACCTACTCCTTCACGCAGTTTTGTAAATAAAGCAACAACTCCACTAACAACAGCTTGTGCACCAATATATCCAGCAGCCCACCCTTTCAATCCTGCACCAACTTTGTTTAGCCCAGGAGCCATCTCCGTTTTAAGCATCATTCCAGCATTCCGGGCAATAATTCCCATGTTCTGCATGGACTTATTACCGTTCTGTATTTCAATCCATGCCGCCTTTACTTCTTCCCGATATGCACCAATGGTCATTTTCTGTTGACTATATCGATCGGAATTTCGCTTTATGTAATCAGTGTTGATTCCAATAGTAGAATTAAGACGGGCAAGTGTACGAATATAGTTTTCATCCGTATCTTTCAAAACATCAACAGCCTTTTGTAGCTGCTTATTCATTTCCTTTGCTTGTGAACGGCTATGTACTTCCTGATTAGTCAAGGTAATAGCAGTTCTGATAAGTTTTAAACGTTCTTCTTCAGATAAAACAGCTTTCTTACGAGTAGTATTACCGGCATTCTGCGCTTTTGTCAAGTTAGCTTCCGCTTTAACAGCCTTTTCCAAGGACGCAGCATTATCCGAGTTTGCCTTGGTTAGTTTCTTCAATTCAGCAGCAGATAATTTCTCTACATTTAGCTTTTCCTCTATCTTCTTACTGACAGTTTGAGTTATTTCAGACTGTTTTCTAAGAGCCTCGGTTAATTCAGCAGATGCAGAGCCAGCCGTTTTTGCTTGGGTATTATAAAGATTACTCAACTTTTCAAGATCAGCAACGCCTTCTACATTTAGTTTCAAACCTTTTGCTAATTCTTTGGCCGCATTAACATAATCAGCCCTCACACGCTCAATAGTATTATCAAGCTCCACCAATTTCTGCAAATCGTTCTCATCAACGAAATCTTTTAATTTTAAATCTGCCATAATTACAGGTAATGTCTATATTCAACAATCTTTCCTTTTATCTCAACTCCTAGTTTATCAAAAGCATAGGTACCATCTTCTTTCTGATAAACGACATACATGCAACCATCCAAGACAGCTGCTTTCTTTGCAAGATCACTGATACGTTCCAGTTCACTCTGCATCTTTTTTATTTCGCAACTACAAGCCATTTTCTACCGATATCCACATTCTGAAAAGAAACGTTCCATCCAGGGACGGAGATACATAATATTAAAGTACTCTTTAGCTGTATCACCAATGCCTAAAATCTGCTCACCGTATTTCTTCTCAATAGAACTACCGTCCGTAAATCCTTTCGTTGAGAATCGAAGCCCGGAATCAATTCTATCGGCAGTTATGCTATCATAGAAAGTACCAGTAATAAAGAGGTTAGGTACCTCAACCGGACGCGGTGGCAAATAAAGCATCTCACTTCTAAGAGGTGGAGTTATCCTCTCCTTCCATCGTTTATATTGTTCCGCACGGTTCTGCCAGGGACCGGGCTCGTTAAAATAGGTGTCAGTATCATAATCAGGATTCAATAGATGTTCAGTACCGTCCAGACCGGAATATAATTGCTCCTGAATGCAATCAACGAGCACATTCTTATGTTCTTCCATACACCTAATACATTCCTCTTCAAACCCGGATGCAATGGAATGAATAACTCTATGTAATTCATCAAAATCTGCCATACAGTAAAAATATAACGGGCCGGGCTGTAATCACACCCCAGCCCGTCGGTTACTTAGTTATCGCATCGTACACTTCCGAGAGCTTCTTCTTGCGGTCAGCTTCCTTCAGTTCCTGCCACACGACTTTAATGTGCGCATTAATAAACTCTTCCTTCGTCATGCCCTTCACAGCAACCTCGACGAACGTAACATTATCTACCTTCATGACACCTGCTCAATACCTCTGATTCCTTTTTCATACAATACAGAAGGAGCTTTCAACGAAGGAACCGCCCCAGCTTTAGGAACAATGGTAATGATACCATCCGAATACGTAGCAGAAGTTACGTTATTCATAACTTCAGCAGCACCATCAGCAATAAGACTGCCAAATTCTTCTGTACGGTCATAACCACCAACAACTTCAACTATTTTGTAAGTATTTTCGGCCTCCAACTTTTGAAACACAACATCAACCAAGCCTTTAACGAAATTCTTGGGATTGAAGTCTAACTGCACGTAGTCAAAGTGCAATTGGCTGTCTTCCACATCTTCATGTGAAAAACTAACAGTCATCGCAGACTTAGCACTACTGGTCGGGTACTGTGTCACGGTCGGATAAACAGTAGACATCGGAATACCGGCAAGGATATCAGTGTCATCATTATAACCGATCAACATATTATCCTGATTCCAAAAGTAAACGTCCCATCCTTTATTGGCACATTTCAGAAGCTGGGCATTCAAAACCTCATCAAATTTCTTCAAAGTGAAGGTGTCTGTTTGAGCGCTAAGCCCGTTGTATTCACTTGCACCGTACCCTACAGGATTAACTTGAGGCTCTCCACCATTCTTGGCATACTCCAGGAATGGCAAAATAGGGTAAATACGCCCGGGACGGTCTGCATGGCACAATTCGAGCAACTTCTCACCTGTTATATCAGCAGGGAGTTTGACACCATGTTCTGTCAAGATAGCACCTTTGACCTTTTTCCAGTCAATGCTACAAGCAGAACTACCAGTGTTCATCCGGGAACCCTTACACGTTCTAATCTTTCTCATTTTCTTCTACAATTAAGATTATTAATTTTTATTTCCATCGAGCGTATATTTATGGCATCAATCGGCTCGCTCACAGCCTCACCGGAATCTGTATAGGCTCCGTATCTGCCATATGAATAGTTTTCTGAATAACTATGTTTCACTTTTTCGTCATAGTCGCAGTCGAACCGAGAATCTTCATATAATACTTCCAATAAACGTTTATAGATTGGCCGAAGGATATTTTTAAAAGATGTGGTTCTGCGCATCTCATTGCTCCACTCTTTACAAGAAGAACATGCTATAATTAACGAAACCTTTGCTTTTGAAAAATAATCCGCATCACCTCTATCCTCACTAATTGGAGTGAATAGTGCAACCAATGGAAACTTCCTTTCAGACTGGGCAGAAGACTTACTGTATTCATCTAAAATATCTTTGATATATTGACTGCTACCGAAGATGTAATTCAACCTTGGGGACTTCATAACTTTAGTTCCCCCTTTCCCATTTGGATAGAGAATTTCAAGCCCTTCTGGAAGTTCCTTTACAATCTCCTCAAACAGTTCTGTTATATCTAAATCTATCATAAATTGAAAGCATTAATTGGGGTCAAAAGATTCTTGGTTATTTTCACATCGAAAGGACAATCATTCGACATAGCCCATTCAACAAACTGTTTATTCTTCTCTACCATGCTATTCCATGTGCTTACTTGTCTCTTCAAAGGAGCTATATATTCATTAGCACATTTCAAACGGACAAGCCCGGTTATTGTAGCCTGGGTGTTTGCGTCACGAAGAATATGATAAAAGACATAGTCAGCGAACGGTTCACACAGCTTCTCGCATAATACTGCATATCCGGACTGGGGGGCTTCCTTCTCTTCTGAAATATCAACTTCATCTGAAGAATCTTCCTTTTCCCGTTCAATAAGCTCCAAATAATCTGTGATAGCTTGGGAAAGAGTCACACCAACAACATTCCGGAGAAATTCGGGCTGAAATGCCTTAATATACCCATTTATCACCTCATTCACAGCAAGAGATTGGGGCGAAGGCATTTCAGCGACCGAAACATTCTCAATATGCCTGGGACCTGACATAAAATATGAAACATCAATCAACATAGCGATAGTTATTTAGAAGTCTTGCCTTTCCCGGTTTTCTTTTCATCTTCTACGGAAACGGCTTTATCATCTGTAACAGTTACCTCCTTGGCATCTTCCTCTTGCAAATCTTTTGAATCGGCAACCGGAAGATTCTTTTCATCAGAAGGCACCTGTACTTCAAGTTCTGCAATGCGAGCTTTCATTGTTTCACGCTCTTCTGTCAGTTCAACAATTGTCTTATCTTTCTCTGCAATGGATGCAGTAAGCCTGCCAATCTCTTCATTTTTTTCTGCAAGCATACATTCCAATGTCTTTCGGGCATCTTCTTCTGTAACAAGACCACATTCGGAAATAGGGATGAGTTGAATCATCCCTCTATTAATCCGAATGCGTTGCTCTTTAAGCACATTGGTTACATCCTTATCGTTACCTCTAAGTATGTAATCCATAATCCTACGCTTTAGTTATTGCAGTCTTCAATGCGGCCAAATCCCCATAAGCGAAAGCCCACGGCATATAAATCGGGAAGATAACTTCTTCTTGTGCCATCAGCACAACCTCATTGCAAAGCTTGGTCTCCACATCTTCAGCCCATTCAAGTGTCAAAGTGGTATAATCAACCAAATTTGCGGCTTGGTTAAAGTCACCTAAAAGATACTTACCTGGAAGAATACCACCATACTCGATAATCGGACGACCGGCAATATATTTCACCCCATCAACCATTTTAACGATACCAAGATTACGTCCTGTCGTATCTTTTTCTGATTCCATACCGTTAACAGTCATTGGATTTAGAATAATAGCATTCGGAAAATACTGGGCATATGTCATTGCGGCGAAAGCTGTTTTCACTACATCTTCAGAGTTGGGTTCCTCAATGTTCTTAAAGCCGGCTTCATGAACACTGAATGTCATTTTATCCGTAGCCGTTTCAGCACCGGAGAACGCGACACCAGGAATAAGGATACGACCATCTTCCATTTTCACAAGAGCGTGTGTTTTGTTCAGTTCTGTAAGAACAGCGGCACCAGCGAACGTGATACTCATTCCATCAAGAATCAAATCCTGTGGTTCTGCAAACTCTACAATCACATCCTTATCACCGTTATATCCGGTAATAGCTTTTACAGCACCGGCGGCACCTGTAACAATGGCTGTACTGATAATCTTCTCTACAGAAGTCACCCCAGTATTATTAATAATACCAAGCAAATTCTCACCATTACCGTCACCAAACAAGATGTTCCAGTCTTCTGCCATCCAAACAGCTTCAGGAAGCATGTTCAAGATGTAGGAACGAATGTACACTCTTGATTTCAACATACGTTTTGAGATACGGATATGAGTACCAAGGCGCTTAGTTCCTGTCTGTATCTCTTTTACCTTGATGCTTGATTCAGGCAAACGCCCATTCTCTGTTACAAAACGGGCATTGCGGTTGAAAGCATATACTTGTGCATAGGCAAGTTGAGGGTATGCAGGATCAGCAGTCAACGTCGTTAATACATCACGCATATGCAACTTTTTGTTGGCAACCTGAGTCACAACACGTTTCTGTTGTTGAGTAATCAACAAATCACCGGTGTAATTGTCAGTCATGGAAACGACATCTTTCAAGGAGAAGCCGTCAAATTCTCCTGATTTGCGTGTTTTTCCTTCTGCGAAATCTCTGAATTTTTCAGAATCAAGCATCTCGTTCAACTTCTCATCGAACTTGTTGATAGTATCCATAGAAAGACCTTTCTGCTTCATTTTCTCGATACTTTCACCTAGAGTTTTAACTTGTTCTACAAGTTGCTCGTTGTCCTTTACCAATTGCTGGAACTTTTCTCCATCATAGGCTTTCAATAGATTATTGATGTCACCAAACTGTTTCGTTACCTCCTCCGGTGAGGCAAATCCTTCAAGTGACTTGTTAACTACTTCACACATCATGCCGACAATGTTTTCCATGAAAGTTTTCTGTTCTGCCGGCAGACCGTCTGTTTTCAGATTAAAATCTGATACTGTAAATTTTTTAGGCATAAAATTTAAATTTTAAGTTATTTATTCTCGAAACAGCTATTCAAACTCTTGAAATCGAGTAAAGTGCCATTATCAGCGGCTTTAATCGTTACTTCATCGTTCCCATTTTCCCCGTCATTCTTTTCTTGAGTGTCAACAGACGGCTCATTTTTTCCGGTGGTATTTTCAGAAGTGTTTTGCAGAATAGCATTCGAACGATATACTTTTCCCCAACAGTGGGGACATCTTACATAATTCATAAGGTCTTGTAGACCCTTTTGAGTAAATTCTTTCTTTTCTGATTTGACAGAATCAATAAGAGAAATTACTTGGGTTCTAATCTCCGGAGTGAGCTTCTCCATTTCTTCCCTTACAATGTCCTGTGTTATCCATCTCTGATAATCAGCAGCATAATCTAATACCTGTTGGGCAAAGGTATGCTCTGTTTCTGCATCATAATCAAATTGATAACCACAATGAGGACATGAGACAACGGCACCACCGTTGAGGCTCTTCAGTAATAAACTTAATTCCATATCGTATCCTTTTAAACGTTCATCACTATATCCATGCTGCAAGAACGCTTTCCGGACGAAATCAACAGCTTCCTTTACCTGGTCAGCAGTAGCAGACTTGATATTCACAAGGAACGTCTGTGGATTACTCCCCCAACTTGTCAATGTTGAATATTCCATCATACGCCATTCAAGCACCTTACAAGGATCGATAGAATCCCTTTTGATGGCTTTTACTCCGATAGAGTGTTCTAGGGTTCTTCCATTCTCTGCAAACAGCTTATAATCAGCTAACGTATCACGGCCAATCTGTTTTTCAAGATTTAACTGACCGACCATAACCAAATTACCTTCTGTTTCCTTACCACTCAACGGAACACCTAACAACTGGTCTGTACGATGATTCAGGAACCAACGCATCCGACCAATATTTTCTTTCAATGTCTTATTGAATGAGCCGGGCATAGATATGTCATTTTGTGAGTCCTTCACACCGATACCGTTCACCGCAACGGTAACGATACCCTTCTCATCAACATCATTTGCCTTTGTCTTGTACTGAAGGCTTTTGATTTTCTCTTCCATCTTTTTCATCTCCACTTTTAGTGTTAAAAACTCGATTTACTTTATCCAGTTCCTCATCTGACATATCAAATTTCAATTTGTCAAACAAGGGATTTTCTATCATACTTTCGCCTATTTGGGCACGCCAGTCATTGAGTGTTATAAGCCCACATGAGAATTGTTCACGACAACGTTTATTTATATTTGTCTTTACGTCTTCGGATTCTTTCAATCCTTCCTGCAAACAATCAACATCAGAGAAATCACAATCCAAATAATATCCCCCTCCTTCAAGACCAAGGAAAGCTGTAAAATCCTTGCAGAATTGTTTGGCCATAGGAATAACAGTTGAACAATATACGCTCTTTTCAGCAGTAGCCTGATTGCTAAATGTGGACTGGTCTTTTCGCGGAACAAGAACGGCAGGGATGCCGTATGCCCCTGCAATATTTATTGCATCAGCCAAAGTCTCTTCAAACGGCTGTAACTCTGCAATAGAAAGATTAGTACGAACAAAGTCAATGTCTGCATCTGAAATACCATAAGGTACCTGGCCCTTCCTTACACCATACTTCTCAAAATTTTGCTTCAAAAGCTGTTCCTTTTCATCGTCAGTCAACGCTATTGAACCGGTAGCATCAGTTTTCTTACTTACAATAAAGCCCAATCCACCCCGCTTTACATAAATCACATTTCTAGCTTCATATACAGCTATTAGATTTGACATTGGCTTATTTTGGGAAGCAAGACGACTTTTGGACTTCAAGAACATAGCCCCTGAATAGAACTCTGCACTTCCGTCTCTATCATGCCATATTTGGTATGGAGGAATTTCCAAACTACCATTCCAACCATACTCCAAACGATAGCTACGAATAATATCTTCTGTTTGGGCAATGCCAAACAATGGTATATTCCCGTAAACAGGTTCTACAATAGTCTTATCAGAAGGTAGCACCCAATAATTATCGCAATATCTCCATTTTTCAGCTGTAGAAAAGACATCAGGCATAGCGGCACGAATAAAGCTATTCCCTGTACACAATTTATAAATATGGTGCTGATAAATCAATTCTTTCCAACGCATCAAACAATTAGGACGACTAAGTATGCCATTCATTCGTTTATTCGCCCATACTATACTGTCATCCTTAGTTTTCTTCAATTGAAAATTAGCACCTGCAATTCGCGATGCAATATAATCGATCGGGAAAAAGACTTCAGGTATCGTACTGAATAGCGTTAGATAGTTACTGCCCGCTACAATAGGACTAGTAAGGTCCTCAATGTATGCAACTGACCATTTTTCAGCCTTGCCACTTTGAGTATCTATATCCTTATTTTCAGATGAAGTAACTATTTCAACTTCACCTTTAGTCTTAGATTTCTTTCCAAATAGATTATCAAAAAAAATATTCATTGGGTTCCTTTTTGAGCAAAACTAAGTAAAAAGGAAAACCGTTTTCCAAAACACTAAAATCTTGAAATTACGAAAACATAATATCAACAATACAACATCCTTATTTTCAATCACATATAACGCAATTCAATTCAAACCTAATTTTACAACGAACTGTACTAGCCCACTCAAAACAGCACTGGCCTCTTTTGTTTCACTATCTTTATTATAGTCCATCAGATTATTCATGAAGGCAACATATTCCGTATCAGATTCTACTTTTGATGCAGAAAAAAGAATACTATTTTTCACATAATCAGATGTTGCAGCAATACGCTTATCTACATCCGGAAACTCTTTCATTACACGAATCTCCTTGTTTGTACTAGAACGGAGTTCCCGGATAAAAGGGAAATAAGCATCTGTACATTCAATTACACATGAATCAGATTCATGGGACAAAATAGAAGAACGTATATCTTCTGTTGAAGTAGTATCCATAAATACGACATCAACAACATGCCATTTATTTCCACATCTAAACGCTTGTATAAGGACAAATTTCCCATTAACATTCGGCATCACATATAGAATCTTCTTAGTGTATTTACATTCGGTATCTGGATTGAAGAAATTAATAGTGCCATTACAAGCATACAAGTTTCTTTTTCGCCGGTTACTAAACTCTATATACTGCTCACTACACAAATCCACAACGACATATCGGAACGTATCAGACAGGTGTCCGTGCTCCTCATAAGTCTGCAAGGTAGTTTTATTCTTGACCTTAGTTTTAAGAATGGCACCGTTAGCATCTTTCTGTACGCTCATGTAGTCCTCAATAGATACCGAACATGATTCGTCAATGTGTATCTCTATACCGGGAACAGTACAATCAAAGATAGCATTGATAAACTCACCGGTCATAGTAACACTCGGATTCTTGTTGCCTACCTTATCTTCAATCTCGAACCCTTCTTTCTGCAATGTGTCTATGAACAAGTCCATCCAGGAACGCTTCTCATCGTCAATGCTGTTTGCCGCTTTCGTTGATGCATCACCATGTACATATAACCTATCAGAATATTGGATAGATTTCAGAAACTTTGCAACAAGTTTGGAGGCTTTCTTTACTGTATTGTTTGGACTTTCGGCGCATGTCTCATGGAACTGCCAAACCTTGATACCGGTAGTGAAATCTACTTGCCAGTACGACACACTGATATATGGCAGTACGTTATTATCTACTGATATATGAATAGGCAGGTCCGGGATATATTTATGTTCACCGGAATGTTTGCCACGGTTGAACGAACCGAAGAACTCGCTACCGGTACGAATAACACCCCACTCTCCCAATGCGTACACATTGTAATAATCCGGATCGTGGACTCTATCATACTCAAAGTCGGCAACACATTGCTCATCATAGAAACCATACGTACCGTCAGGACTACCGACCACCCAAAAATTATTCAAATAGGTAGATTGGATAATAACTGTATTAGGTGCCTGTTCCTCGATTTGCTTAGTACGAAGATTAAGTATTTGCCTGGGTGCATTCTTCTTTACGGATTTGACCTTGGTAAGTTCTTTCGGCAACTCTTTGCCGGCAATGGTAACCGTCATCGGTACATCATGCCATTTATCTTTATCAATAAACTCTTTCTTTATCCAATGGCTTTCACTAATCGGGTTGAAGGTACAAATAATCTGCTGCCCTTTCTTACCACGCAAACGCTTACGTAGCTGCTTGAAATCCGGATGCTCGAACTCTGACCATTCCTCTAACTGAACTCGCTTATAGTTAGAGATACCTTTTATCTTCTCCGGATCGTCAAGACCGGAGAAATCTATCTTCGCACCATTTACCAGACATTTAATAGTATTCTGTTGAAATTTGAACAAATGGGAGATGCCAAGACCGATCGCAGCGACCTTATAATCTTCATAAATGGTTTTGAGAATAGAAGCTCCTACCTTACGCATGACAAGAGTGTTCTCACCATCCTGTAATGTCTGTATCAGTATTGTTTGTGCCACACTATACGACTTACCGGAAGATGAACCTCCATAGAGAATGATAAAACGGATAGTCTCATCATTCAAGTACTTCAATAGATAGAATCCGTTAGGATTTAGCTTCTTATAATTTATAACCATATTGTTCTAAAAGTAAGGTTTCTCCGTAGGATGAATACCGGATTTTGCAGTTCAAATTGTTCTATTCTTCCGAATTCTCATTATCTTCAAATCCGATACGAAGTTCACCGACTTTATTTCCGTCTCCACCTTTGATGTTGACATTCTTATCGGCTTCCCATCCATTCCAGGCACCAAGAATCCGGGCGGCTTCTGTCTTGCCGTTGAACTCATAATTAACCACTCCTCTATTATTCTGAATCTTCTTCAACGCATTACGGGCACGCTTTGGAAGTTGGGACGGACTTCTCATCTTTGTTTTCCCGGTAACAGGGTCTACATAATGTAAATCATCGGGATCAGCGAGTACAATATCCATTAATACCTTTTCGACCGTTTTCCTCTCTACTTCAGTCTCTTTCGCCCTCTGTTGCTTAATCTCACTTATCCTTGCACTAACCTTGCTATTGGCTAACAATCTGCTAGCAGCACTCCAAATCGTTTCAGGTTTCATCTTTGACGCATCATAAGACATCCTATATGCTTCACTAGCATTACCTTCTGTATCAACGTAGTATTTACAGAATTTCTCTTGCTTGAATGTTAATGGTTTCTCTTGCTTTCCCATATCAATTGTTATTTATTCCTACGAGAAAAAGAAGCTGCTCTCTATCCTTTAAAAGCTCATAGGTGGCAAGCAGTGTGCTGCCAGTTGTTAATATGTCATCATACACTATTATTTTCTTTTCCTTTATCGGACGAAGAAGAAAGAATTCCGGATTCAATCTATCTTTAGTTAGGCACTGGATTGCATTCTCATAGAATGGTATTTTCACCGCCCCCGCAATTTTCGTACAGATAGAGGTTGAAAAATGAAAGCCCTCGTTGTGTCTCCGTCGCGGTGTGGTGACTATACACCATCCTTCATATCCCCCTACTATGAAGCGGTGGAGAAACTCACACGCTCTCTCTGCAAAGAATGATGCAAGTTCCTCCGACTGTTTAATTTCTGAAAAGCTGGTACCAGTCTTGGAACGAGTGAACTGGGAGATGTAATAGATATCACCCTTTTTATGAAGTGACACCTTTTCTCTCAAATCACATAACCGTTCCTGATGAGACCAGCTCTTACATTTCACCGCTTCCGGCTTATCCCAGTCATCAATACGACATATCTTTCCCTTTCTTTTCATCAAAAATCTTCTTTACTCCATCCTCGACAGATGTATAAGACAAAGGTACTAAATAGATATCCCGGTTCACCGACTGCTCTAAATTGTCAAAATCCCGTTTTTCATTAATTAGCTCAATTTCAAGTGGTTTGTAGTATTTTACTAAAGAAGCAAAATACATAGTAGTCACAGGTTGGACGTTACAAATATTGATAAGCTGCCGGTTACAGCCCACCGCATAAATAAGCCCTTCGACGACATCATCTATGTAAGTGAAGCACCGGATATTCTGACCACAATTGTATAAAGACACGTTTTCCTTTTCTATCAGGAACCAGAGAAGAGTTCTTTTTCGCGGATTAGGTCCATATACATTATGCAGCCGGCACCCGGTCGCAGCCTTACAATAGATAGATGCATACTGTTCATCGAAATACTTGCTTATTCCATACATGGAAGTGGTATTCTCCGGATTCGCCGTTGACGAACTAGCGTATACTAACTTCACATGATACTGGTTACATGCATCAGCTACTCGCATGAAAGTATCAATGTTATCCTTCCTGATCTGTTCCAGGTTTCCATTAAACACACTAGTTTGCGCCGCCAAATGGAACACACAATCAATACCCCCATTTTTCAGGAGCTCACATACTTTTGTGGCTTCAGTACCAGACTTTCGATCAAGTCCTATGACTTCAACACCTCTTTTTGTCAATTCGCGGCAAAGGGCTTTTCCTATAAACCCCTCACTGCCGGTTACAATCATTCTTCTCATCATCACAAAAAAATAAAGGATATATCAAACTCTCGTATATCCAAATTCAACATATTGTTAGTAAAAAACTCAAAAAAACATTAACTTCAAAATAGAATACACTACATTTGTAGCTGTATAAAATATAAAATCAAATAAAATGAAAAGACCGCAAATAGATATAATCAAATACGCATTAATTGCAACAGCCATATTTACTCTAATATTAATATTAGTATATGTATATAGATTTCATCACGGACTGTCCTATAATCATAATGATTTTGCTGATTTCGGCAGTTATTTAGGTTCAATTACAGGATTACTTGCTTTCATTGGAGTACTTTATACAATAAAAGACTCACAAATAAATAGACAAATTGATAATGAAAGGTCAACATTTTATAATTTGTTGGGATTATATCAGCATCAAGTCGACACCAACAAATATACTGAACACCAAATTGAGAAAACAGGAATTGAAGCATTCAAAGCATACGCACATGAAGCGCGTTCATTATTCTATGCTTATGTAATATATCATTTTATAAAAGATGGAGAAAAATTTCCATCAGAATTAACACAAGTCAGTAAGTTAGACGAGCAAGCATTTCTGGAGATTTATACTAAGTTTGGAGTTCATTCAACTACAGAATTAAATGTATTATTAAAAAGTAGGGATCCCAAATATTATTACGATACTATATACGAAATAAAAGGCATAATAATGTCAAGCAAAATTCATGAAATGTATCGTATAATTGTTGCATCAATCTGTAATAGGATTTGTATAGAAAAAAGATACCAACAGCTCTATAAGTTCATAAGAAATGTCGGAGATTATTTATATGGGCAATATGGACAATATTTAGGGCAATACCATAGAAACATATATTATCTGTTGGATTCAATCCAAAATTTTAAATACCCCAATGACTATTCTAAAATATTTAGAGCACAATTATCCTCAGATGAGTTAACAGTCATACTATTCAATTCAATGAGCTCGCAATCAACTCTCAAAACAATTTCTTTATTAAAGAAATTTGATATATTCAATAACATTATTGCCCTCGAACTTCCTATATCTGGATATGATACAGAAAAAGAAATCGTAATTCAGACTATTAACTCTCTTTTTCATGAATTTATAGCTGATTCTACAAACAAATGATTATATACCCAATTATTATATTTATTGTAACTGTACAAGAATATAGGGAAAAGAGTGGTTGTATTATTCAACAGTTTTCTCTATACTTCCGCATTCAGAACGTTCAATTTCTACTTATTTGATACCAAGATAATCCCAAAAAGAAAGTCTACCTTTTACATTCTCAATAGGACTTTCAAAAAGTATTGGATTAGCTAATACCCAGTTATAAACTTCTTTTTCAGCCCAGATGGAAGAATGATTCTGTACACAATCCACTATCTCAATGCTACCGATAATGGAGCCTGTACAAAAACTAAAATCTTTCCACTCTTTGTTTTCCGGTAATGCCAATAACTGCTCATTGGTAAGTATTGAATCATAGAAATTATCGTAATTCAAAGGTTTACCGCTTGAATGAATCAGTACCCTCTGTCCTAAGTATTTCTTAGGACACGACCAAGTACGGTTCTCAATGTTTTTAATACCGTGGACTATCAAAGAAGCCCACGGTTGTTTTATTGTTATTGCTTTCATTTCTATTCTTTATTCCTCCAATAGTTTTAGCAGTGATTTTTTATACTCGTCTATTTCCTTAATAGCATCTTCTTGACCTGATTTTGCATCATTTATCATTAAATCTGCTACTCCCTCCATTATTTCATCCTTATGCCTATTCAGATATTTGATAAAGTATTCCTGCATCAAATCAGTATCCATATTTGCTATATCCGAATATGTGTCTCCACTTCCATAACTGCCAGAAAAAGAAGAATAACAAAGATTACTTATATTCATACTCTGAATACTCTCCCTTCTGCCAAATCCATCTGTATGCTTATCTATTCCACTATTGCTATGGCTTTGAAACTCTTCTCTGATTTTAGGGAGAGTTTCTTTAATAAACTTTTTCAGTTTTCTGCCAGTAGTGATTAACTTACTTAATTCTTTTGCTGTCATCATCAGTCTCCTTTCTTTTTAATCCGTTCTAGTACATCTCTGTTGGCTTCCAATATTTCATCGAAAGACAGAATAGGCATCCAACATATAACCTTAATATCATCCTTTTCGACACTTTTTCCTAAATATGATATATCACTATCAGTAGTCCATATACCATTTTCATACGTGAATACATCTATATGCTTACGTGATTCAGCTTCTCTATCATCGTATTTATAGTAATATAAAAATCCGACTAAAACACGCTGCTCTTCATCTGGTAATCGTTCTTCTACTCTTATCCATGGAGATTGCTTTTTCTGCCACTCAACACCAGATGCAAAAACTTTACGCATATATATTTCAATCACATGCGGCTGATTGATGCGATTTGCTAATTGAGCTACCAATGATTTAAAATTCATATCTGTTCTTGTTTTGAATTACTTTTTTATTACAACTGCCATAGTACTAACAGTTGTTCCACTTTCCTTGAATTCACCGGCTCCGATTTCAAAAACTTCTCCATGAACTTCTTCCAACCATTCCCGGAAGTCAACACATTTCTTTTCAGACGCGAATTTCCAATGCTGACTGGTAATAGCTGCAAGAATTCCACCTTCTTCCAAGCGTTCATACATAAGTCTTACATGGTCAATATCCTGATTACCGGAAAACGGAGGATTAGCAATAATTTTAGTGTAATGTCCTACACTGTCTTTCGTAAAATCTTCATCAAGCAATATTACGTTATCAAGTGTATGAAGAAACTCCCTGTTTTCCGGCATCAGTTCATAGCATTCAACTGTTACTGACGGGCACGACCGGTGAATCGCTTTTATCAGAGCACCACGTCCGGCACTTGGTTCAAGTACGGTATCTGTTTCGTGAATTCCACCGGCAAGCATTACCAGCCAGTCTGCAATATCAGCAGGTGTTTCAAAGAACTGAAAATCTTTTTGCAAATCGCATCGCTTACCTTCTTTCAAGATGGAGAACACACGTTCCGGATTAAAAGGAAATGTGAATCCCTGTATCTTACCTCCCTGCCATGAGCCGCCAGCTTCTTCTATCCATTTCTTTGCTTCAGCATAGGATTTCTTATTGAATTGTACTTTCGGAAGTCTAAGAACACTATCCTCAAGAGTACAATGCTTCAGTATCTCTTCCACATTCCATTTCTTACCTTCATCAGCCTGGTTCTTCCTTTCATCAACCGGAGCGTCCGGCGCTAACAGTGAGGATATTTTCGTAATAACCATATTACTCGCATCCATAAAAGTATTAACACAGGAAAGCGCTTCCATAAGAAATTCAGTATCAACATATCCGGCAGCGTCATAAACATCTATGCCTTCAGTCATATCCGACAATTCATTGAGCTGGGCTACACTACCACGTAACGTTTTTATTAAAGTCTCTTTGTTGTTCATCATAACTTTTTTGTAAATAAATTCTTGTTGTATCTACACTACCATGACCAAGAAGGTCTGCTAATTGAATTACATCTTTGGTTTTCTTCAGGAACATTTTAGCAAAGAAGTGCCGGAAGGCGTGAGCGTGCATTTTTTTCGAATCGATACCACAATGTTTACCCCATACTTTCAGATGCTGTGAAAGACCTCTTTGAGTCAACGGCCCGAATCTCCCAACAGCAAGAGTACCGGACTTGCCTGTCTCCTTTATATAGTCCTTCACTTCCCTCTGCAATTGCTTTTGGAAAAAGAAACGCCGATACTTGTTCCCTTTCCCTTTCAAAACAACTTCGCCGGCCGCTATATCCTCCCACGTGAATTGCTGAAACTCCGAGAGCCGAGCTCCTGTAGTACCCAATACCTTAATGAAGAAATAGTAATCCTTGTTGAGTTTTGTTTTCAGATACTCCAGTAACCTATTATATTCCTCTTCTGTCGGTACATTGTTTACATCCAACTTGCGTTTCATTCTAGGTCGTTTCAGTTCAATAGGTTTCTTCACCCATTTGGAGAACTTCTCAATGGCTGTAATACGTAATCGAATGGTAGCTGGAGAAAGTTTTTCCTCTTCAAGGCTTTTTATAAATCGTCTGCAATTATCCATATTTAGTTCATTGGCGTATTCAAAATATTTTCTCAACGAGGTATAATAGACATCAATTGTGTGAGAGGAATAATCATTGTTATCAGTCAACCATATTATAAAATCATTAAGCAGTTTCTTATTCTTCTCTGAAATAACCTCAAGTTTCTCCAAAGGTTTTACAGCCTTTTCCCGTCGGCCATATCCGATTTTAAGATAAGACAATAAATCACAAACAGCCTCACACATAAACGAATGGCGCACCATAGCATCAGCATTTTTATGTTTATATTTATAATAACCACGACGATTGATTTCTTCGGAATTTTCAAGAAAATCAGTCACATATTTGATGTATTTCCCGATGCTATCATAGCTCCTACCCGTCGTATACAGGTAGGATATGTAATCTACCAATATTTGTTTTCGTTTATCATCCATTTTTTTGTTATGAGAGTTAATACTTCTTCCCGTGCATCTTTTCACGGAGTTCGTTATACTTCATTTTCTGCTCGATGTGCCAAAACAGGTCTACATCTAAGTGCTTGGCAAGCCCGAAAATAGATAGTATCATATCATTCACGGCTGTAGAAAAATCAAATATTCCGTCATATCTAACGGGAAGTGTAGAGATGGAATAGATTGATTCGGTAAAACTTTCGCCTTTACAGGCTTCTGCCATATCTTCAATACAGTCATCAATATCTCCGTTGGCAAGTTCAAGGCTTATTCCTCGAAGTCCTGCAAGATCAAGCAAGCGGATAACAGCATCAGCTAATTCTTCTTCGATTGAACCTTTAATGGTTTCGTTATATGCAACTTCGTAACCGCGCTCTTTGGGAATGTCAGAATCCAATCCTTGACAAATGCGGCTGTTAGCAATCTTCTTATTATACCGATCAACATTAGCACGCCTTCCTTTTCTATCTGCTTCCACAGCTTCCATCAGTTCAGAAATCACAAGGCAAAGAAAATGATTGTTACTTAGCTCTTGATCGTGAACCCCATGTTCACAAGCTGTTTTATATGCTTTGTCTCTTAATTCATTTAAATTCATTTTACTCATCCTTGTAATGCTTAAATATATCTATCCAATTCCTTTTCTAATAATTCTCCATCTATTTCAGGAAACAGCCTCAGAACTAAATCCAAAGATTTACAATAATTGTTACTGTATTCTTCAGTATCCATTAATCGAAGTACCATAGAACAAAAGATACTTTTTGTGTCTCTTAATTCGCCTTTCATCAGCAACTTTGATAGTTCGATAATTTGACTAGCAGGATTATGAAATTTTCCGTTTATATATTGAAAAATTATTCTTCCTTCAAATTGGCATATTTCACAATCTAATTCACAATCAATGTACTCTATTTTACTATCTATGAATTCACAATAAACACATTCACTATTAGAAGCAAATAAAATTGCAAAATCATAGATATCATCACTATTACCTACAATTATTGAAGTAGATTCAAGAGTTTCCGAAACACCATTATTCCACTTTGCATCTTCAATCAGTTCCCTCACATATTCTTGAACTCTTGTGATGTTCTGCTCTATTAAATCTTTTTTACTCATAATTTCAATTCAATTAAGTTCGATTATTTTTTTGCAATATTCTCCCAAAAAGCAACGCCTTCAGGAGTACCATTAAAAGGGAATGAAATAGCTAGAAACCGATGAAAGCAGCAATCAACATCTAACAAATTGTTCATCCGTTCTTCATTTGTCATTGAGAAGTCAGGACACTCAATATTAAATGTCTCATTTGCTCTTTCTGTATTATATTTCCATTGATTGAAAATACCTAGTCTTTCTAATTTTTCTATTTTTTCATTCCTCTTCATATTGATTGACTTTTAATGCTTTACATCTATAAAGGTAATCGTTATTGACAAGTTTAGCAAACAGAATCTTCGCCATTTTAACGCCATTTTACTCGGTCTTTTTCTTCAACAAATCAAATATTATCCTCTCACCCTCTTTTAAACCATCAAGATAGCCTTTTGCATGTTCACCGGCATTATACACTATAAAAGAGAGGATCAACTAAAACAGTCCGAGCGAACGATGCCAGTATGGAAGTTGGACTGTGAACGGCTTGATTGTTATAGAAAAGTGTCCTACATATAGCAGGAACACAAACAAAATCACACATGAAATAATTGTTGTTTTCATATTAATCTGTAAATAAATTAAGTTGAGTTGTAAACTCGGGTTTATAAATTCTAAATTTACGGTTAAAGAAAGTCTCAAAGGCTGTTACAATTTCAGAGATGGTATTATCAGCAATTCCTAATAATTTATCATCGGCAACTATAAGAGATAAAGCCTTGTCAAGAGTCATTTTCTTCTCAATAAACAGGGAATACACCAAATATCTACGGGTATATTCCCCAGCCTTGAGTGACTCAACTTCTTCAGGAGTGGCCTTTCTCTTGTACAATACTTTATACCAATGTGTTTCAGCAGTACGAGCACGCTTTTGTCTCGGTAACAAGTCATAAAACACGGCAATTTCATTCTTTTGGATACACTTATGTTTTTTACGAACACCATACATCACATAAGGAGTGTTCCAATCAAGATGAGTCTTTCGATATTCAAGCTCCAGCTCTCGATCAATAAGATCTTGCTCAAAGTCTTGTTTCATTAACCATTCCTCGAACCAGGCAGCAAGTGCTTCTTCTCGATCATAATAATCTTTTCCATTTATACATAAGGGAATCATAATAACTCTTTCTATTGCATTTCACGTTTAAATCTTTCCTCTAAATCAAAAATGGTTTCTCCACTATTACGCCGATAGGGCCTATCGGTATTTAACTGAAGTTCTTTCAGCTTTTTCCAATACCATGGAAGGTACAAATACATATTCTTCAACTCCTTCAAGTTCTTATTTCCACAACACCAGCAACTCACACGATCAAGTAGCTCATATAGACTTACTCCATCCTCATGCCAAACAAAGCCTTTTGTGTAACAATACTGGAGTGCATCTGCTTCAGTAATGCCCCAATCACGAAGTGGTAAAACCCGATTTGGTCGTTTTTCCTTTTCAAAGCGATGGGTCTCATCGGCAGCAATACCGACATAATCAATTCCGTCTTTTGTGTGAGCTTTCAACGCACGAAGTTTTTCACTCGTTCCCCACCGGCATGTTCCCCCGCACCAACTATATCCTTTTTTATGGATAATATTGGTCCCTCTTTTCTTAACCGGCCTTTCAAACATTGTCCAAAGAAAAGGTTGCTCCGGATGCAGTTCTGTATATTTAATGCCAAGTTTTTTAAGAATTGGAAGAACAGCATCACGAGTGTTATAGATTGCCTGAAATTCCATACCTGTATCATAGAAAACGACTTCATCCAACTGATATCCTTTATCTATTAGCATGAAAAGCATTGCCAAGGAATCCTTTCCAAAGCTGACTGAAGCATAATATTTCATACAAAAAATTTAATAGACAAGTCACTTTTTCTTCTTTGCCCTCTGATTATTAATCTGTGACATACACATACGACACCAGGAAGTCAACAAATGATATTCCTTACCTTTTCTCACCACTATACGATTGTAGAACCGGTTCAAGTAGAAGTAATTTCCGCAATGGGTACATCTTTTCATTTCACGTCCTGAATCATCTATAATCCGATTACGCGGCTTACGACGAATTAGAGTACAACTTTTACACTTCTCATCAGTTTCGCGGTGCCGCCGGCAATGTGATAAGGATTTTGCTCCACATTTAGCAAACACCTTGCAATCTCTACGAGGTATTGATTGACACACATTCATGGCTTCCTAGCATTCAAGAATTTATTTACTACACGAGAAAGTACATCCTCATTCTCCGGCATCAGCCATTCTTTTGCAACGTTCCAAGCAATACTCATAGCAGGATTGAAGTTATCCTTCCTGACAGTGTGATGAGACAAACGTCCTTCAGTGGGCTTCAAACCCTTATCATGTAAGATACACAGTCCATTCTCGAAAAAAGCACAATACTCCTTACTAGCAACGGGCTGAATCATCGGAATAGCAATATTAATAACCCCTAAGAATATACCAGCAGCCCAGTTCGTCAGCGCTAACCTGTCGGCATAACCTGCATCAATAATTCGTTCAATATCATCAGGAGTACCTAAACATGGCGTATGACATTGTTGTTTACAAACACTGCATGAGCATTGTACAGGTACACGACCTGAAGCCCTCATTACCCTTTGTAATGAGGTTTCTTTTGATAATTCTCTCATAGTAAATTATTTGAGATACTACAGATTAGTAAACATCGCCCCACAGCTTTACTGCAAGGTCATAATTTTTTTTAGCCTCTTTTACTGCTTTATTGGCATAAGCCATAGCGTATGTATGCTCGCGTCGGTACTTACCGGACTTCAATCCTTCGTGATATTCTTTTGCTTGTTCCAACTTATGTTCGTAGAAATCTATACTTTCCGGCATGGATAAATTGATTGTATTTGCACGTTGTTCCCAATATTTAGCTATCCTTTCGTGCTCGGCTGCTTTTTCGTCAAACTGAACACTTTTACCCATATTGTTCCACGCATCATCTATCGCTTTTCTGTGTCGCTTCTCGCTATGATGTCCCACTTTGATAGGCTCACCTAGAGAAAGAAAATCCTTATCTTTATTGGACTTGTTGTAATATTCACAGCTTTTCTGTACAGCAGATGTAGCCCATTCATGACGACGTTCAGCTCTTTGTTTGGCCCACTCTTGCACATTAAAGCCATCAGCCCGTACGATTGAGTAGTAATAGAATCCATCACGTTCGTAAATGAGGTTGAAAACAATACATTCATTTTCTTTTCCATACTTGGTGGTAACTTCAATAGTTTCACCTTTTTCGTGCTTCTCATCACACTTTGCCAAAAATACATTTGGCGCAAATTTGTAATACGTGTTCATTTTTTTAATTAAATTGGTTTGACTTATATGAAAAATGATGAAACCACAGCTACTTAGCCGTGGTTTCATCATTAAATAACTTTGGTTGACTGGGTTGAACCAAATCATCGAATAAACCAGGAACACGAGGTTGTAACGCCTTGTATTCTTCCTGAAAGAATTCTTCTTTGGTTCTCCCATGTTTTTTACCCTTTCGTGTATGTACATCGAAAGTGTAATCTGGAATAGGAATAGGGTAACGCCTGACATCATTTATCCACTTTTCTATATCAATATCCTTTCTATCATAGATGAAGTTTTGCAAATGATCCGCATCACGATTCTTTCTACATTCACAAAGGAGAATAACAGCTTTACTGACAAATATCCTCCCTTTGGGTTCAGTAGCAGTCTTGTTTACCAGCTCATGCCCCTGCCACAATGCTTCTATCTCTTTAGTAATGATTCCATAGCAATCTTCAGCACTAATGGTAAACAGACGCTTCCACACATAGTCGCGGTACCCACTCGCCCAAAGTTCCAATGCAAAAAAGCCGGCTACCCCGGTGTCGGCTCGCCTAATGGCTTTCTGCATTGCAGAACTCACCTCAAAGAAATCATATCCGCAAACTGTTCTTATAATCATAATTCTAATTTAATGGTTTGACTTTTAGTTTATTACATCAGTAAAATTAGCTAAAAAAGGCGAATATGACAAACAGAATGGACGCCATTTAAACGCCTTTTTTACAGACTATTAGAATTTGAATTTGCATGATATATTATATTGAACGAGCTGCTTTGTTTTGTCTTTCCCATTAGTGGTTGCACTCTTTAGCAAAATACTATCACCAAAATTCTTTTTGATAAAGAGGATAGATTTACGTTCCTCTTCCTGATTCCTTATAGAAGCAAGCCCACCAGCGTTTACAAAAGTGTTCTTTTGCTCAAAATTATACCGCAAATCGGTTAAAACCTTACGTTCTTTGTACTTCATGTAACAAGAAATCCAAAAATCTTCCTTCAAACGTATTTCCTCATTCCACCAAGTGTTTTTGTTATAGATTACTCCATAACTGCAACCGGTTATCATTTTCGAAAGAGAAAGAAAAGCGGATTCATCATACATTACCGGCGATATCCGAGCGGTGAAGCCAAACAGATGTACATCCATCATACTGGCCATCTCAAATAATGACTGAATGATATTGGTTATCTTATCTTTATCCTTTATCCGGCTAGGTTCTCCTTTTTCCACATAAATAGGTTTGCAGGCATGGACATCATCATCAAGCATGAAAAGTTCTCCAAAATGCTTTGCCATCCAGTTACGTTTCGGGATGAGGCCCATAACGTCGTCAGGATGAGTAACAATTTCACATTCCGGGTTAAATTGTTGATATAAGTCAGCTTGACTTTCAGCAACGCAAATGATAGGATCGTTCACCAACTTTTTAGCGAACACCCGGTCATGGCGTTTATGACTTGGTATTACTATCTTGCAGGGCATGGCGAACGTCTTTTATATCAATTACATTGGATTTACTTATTTTCCCGGTTTTGTACGACTTCATGTGCTGCATGTCCAGCCTTTCACGAAGCCAGTTGCTATCTACCTCATTACTTGAGGTGATGATAAACAACTCATGTTTTTCGTCATACTTTGGAATGAGAGGATAAATGGCTGTATCATCCGTGATGGCATCGAAGCGCTCTTTAAATTCATCCTCTTTCTTCTCCGGGGCAAATTCGATGCCCCAATCTTGGAGTTCCGCCTTATTCCACTCGTTTTCCATAACGTCCAAATCATTCTCACCAAAATTGACATTATCTTTAGTGGCATATTCCCTCAACTTCTTAACGGGGGTATCAGGTGCCAGAATTTTACAAGGCAGTTCTTTATAACCTAACTCCTTGCAAGCTCGCAAACGTAAATTACCACAAACAACAATATATCTGCCATCATTGTAGGGAAAAACTATAAGTTCTCGAAGCTCAAGCATCTCTGGCGAATCCTGAATGCTTTTCTTCATCGCTTCAAAGCGGTAATCACGAAAAAAACGTGGATTTTTCGGCAATCCCGTGAGCTGCCCCTTATTAAAATCAAGTAGGCAGACTTGAATAATCTCTGTCATAACTAACTATATTAAAATCAACAACACAAAATCAACAACACAAACAGTCAGTAACAACACCTAATCATTTTTTCTATCATCGAACTCTATCTTATCTTTGATAAGCTGTTCAATGTCCTCACAACCAAATCTTTTTAAATAGGCAACAAGGTAAATTATCATCTCGGCTGCCAATTCTTCATCTTCCGAATATTTAGGAAGATTATCACTCCTATATTTAGAAGCAATATCGAATTTTCTCCAAACGGCTTCAATTCTTATGCTAAACGCTTTTCTTGAGCTATGCTCATTCATCTTAAAGCGCTTCCTCATGATATTCAAGCATCTCTGGGCAAACCTATTCAATGTTATCATATCGATCGGGTTAAATTGTTAGACTATGAATAATCTCACACGATTCTATTAGGTTGGTCTCTGATGCGAAACCAATGAACATATTCTTTATCTATCAGCATACTATTATTTATTTTGAGGGGTCTGTTGTATCTAAATATTTCCTGTACTCTAATTCTGTCTTAGCAAGATTGATTACGGTATTAACCCCTTGGAAAACTTGTTTTGCTTGGCTCACTTTACTAGGATCTTCTTTCACATCCTTAATTTGTTGAAGAACCAAATTCCTCAAATCTTGTAAAATGGTAGGGTTCACTGTAGACACCTTATTCAACCGTTCATTAGCCAACACGACAACTGTGTTTGTTATTGGCCGAAAACGATTCAATTTGGAAGCCAAATCAAACATACTAAATACCAATACTTTGCCATTATTCAAGTATATCTCAACTTCGGTACCATCATCACCGGTACCGTCACAGTAATTGAGAATTACAACTTCTTCATTCTGATAAAGGAATGGTTTATTAACCATTTCTTTCAATCTATCTATTGCTCCATCAGTCATGATTCATTCTTTTTTGTTGCTTTATTAATTTGTCTATTCAAAGCTCCTTTTAGCTTGATTAGGTACTGAACATCTTCCGGATATCGGGCATACAAAGAATTCTCTTTTTTTAATTGTTCAGAACGACTAATCATGTAAAGGTTCTCAATGGAAACGTTTTGCCTGTTGCCATCCTTAAACTGAATATTATAACCAGGGGGGATTTCTCCATTATGCTCAATCCATACAAGCCGATGTTTAAGTTCAAAGACATTCGGTTCGGCAGTTTTCACTTCAATGTAACCGTCACGAGTTATGCGTTCATAACCGACTGGTTTATGATTTTTGGGGATATGTCCTTTCTTAAATCGAGTAGCTTTCGTTTTTGCCAATTGTTCCTCTGACATATATTCCGTTTGCTTACGTCCCTTGTTCATCGGTTGGTGGCCTTTGGGAAAGAAGCTTTTAGAAGCGCATTGAAATTTAAATTCTTTAGATTTAAAGAGCCGTAATTTAAATGCAATTCCATTTACAGCAGAATAAGTGGTACCTAATATCTGTGCTATTTCCTCATTAGTATGATTGGGATACAACTTTTTCAATTTATCAAGTCTCTCACTATTCCAAAACGAGATTCTCGGAGAGCGCCTAAGTTTTCGAATCAAGGCCTTTGTTTTAACAGCACTAAGTGTTTTATCAAGACGTCTAGCAAGTTCTTTTAAATCAGCAGTCGGGTACTCACTGTCAAGTATAGCAAGTTGTTCGCCAGTCCACGTTTTCATAAGTGCGTCAATAAAGAGAGGAAACCACTAGGCTTCCTCTGTGTTATCGTTATTTAGCTCTTTCAGTCTTTCTTTGAGCTTCTTTTCTTTCTTATCATATGAATCCGCAAGTTTCTTAGAGAGCGCTTTGAAATCATCCGGATATTGTTCTGCAAAAAGGATTTTCTGACACTTTTGCAAATAGGAGTAGAAATTCACATTATTCGATGATAAGCATTCAGCAATAAAGGCTCTATACCATTGGTGTCGGTCAGCTTGGTTGTTCTTGACATAATTTACAAAATCACTCTCACCATTCCATTTTTTCAAATTCAGTTTTTCAAGATAAGTACTGCTACAACCGCTAAGAACCAGCACATCAAAAACAAGTTGTTCATTTTCAGAGAATTCTTTTGTTCTCTGATAATATGTTTTCTCTTGCGCCCACTTACGCATTTCTTCAGCAGACTTCTCCTTGACTATATCCTTCGCTCTTTTTAATTGGGCGTTTATTTTTTCCCTTTCTATCTCTTTTAGATCGGCAACGGCGGAAGTAGAGGAAGCCGTTTCTTTTCTAACATAATAGAAACTAACGTTAAATTCGGGAGAATAATGTCCAAAAAATGAAAGACAACGATAAACTTCTCCATCTTCAAGCATTTTCAAAGTGCGTTCATCATCTTCTGAATACCAGCACTTACATCTAAAGATTTCATCAGGATCAACTATTTCAAATCCAAGTTGTTTAACAGCTTCCAAAGTTTTTTCATAGAAAACCTTTCTATCTTCTCCCCAATATGTATCGGGACGTCTAGCGATAATTACTGTTTTTCCAAATGAAAGAGGTTCGCCAACTTTAACAAGATGTTCATATTCTAGTTGAATTTTCCGCGTCACATAAGCAATCTGTTTTTTCTCATAGCAAGCAGCATTGATACATCTAGCATCCTTACTATTCATTTCATAGAACAAACAACCATGATTACACGTATTATTCTCACATTGAGAACATGATTTAATATCAGTATTTTCCCAATTATCGGAATCATCTTTAATCCAAGGTGCGTTACCAAGCTCCATGAAAGAATTACTCACAAATTCTCGAATCATAGCAGTAGTACATTGTTCTTCCTCCTCCTCATGAAACTCTTTTTGAGTATCTTCATCCAATTTAGAAAGAATCATAGCACCGGACAATGGTATATCTCCATTTCTTACCCGCTCTTTTAGTTCAGGAATAAGAGAATTCAATTTAATACGGTCAAAAACAAACCGGGTAGACTTTCCTATTTTAAGAGCAATATCTTCCAAAGTTCGTCCTTTTTCAGCCAACTGCGCAAAGGCAAAAGCTTCTTCGATGGGATCAACATCTTTTCTTTGAAGATTCTCGGTAATCATCGCTTCAAAAGCCTCATCATCTGTCATTTCTCTGACAATGCAGGATATTGTCTGAAATTTTTCCGACTTTTTTCGATGGGCTTTGATTTTTGCAACATTCGCTTCATCTTCCTTTGCTTTCAAAAGTGACACAGCCCGGAAACGACGCTCACCGCAAACAATTTCGTATGTGTAAGGTAGTGGGGTAACATCTCCGGTTTCTAGGTTAGTCATCTCCTCGGATTTAGCAACTCTGACAGTGATAGGTTGCAATAAACCTTGCTTTTCAATGTTGCTTGCAAGCTCTTCAAGAGCTGCTTCATCAAAAGTCTTTCTCGGATTCAAAGGAGAAGGACTGATAAGGTCAATTCTAATGTTTTGTACTTCCATAATTTAATTATATTGGTTTGACTTCTAATTCATTACATCAGTAAATTTATCGTAAAATGACAAGTTATGCAAACAGAAACTTCGCCATTTTAACGCCATTTTCATGCGGGCTTATTACGTATTTGAATGAAGCCACGTTTTTCCGTTTCCCGAAGCAATTCCATATCTTCCTCACGGATATAACAATCCGTTTCACCATTAACAGTTGTGTGATTAGGAATACCAAAACGCTCCCGTATTCTTCTTTTCACTTCAGGAATATCTTCAAGTTTGATATGCCTAGTGTTCCAGTAAATTGTCACCTTCTGCTTCTTGTTTGCCATTTTCTCTTTTGTTTAGATAAGAGATTATTTCATTTGAGAGACTTAACGCTTTAGCAGCTTCTTCATCTCCTTGCCCAACTCTAAGTTTGAGTTCGTTCCGGTATTCTTCATACGACAAGCCACTTGTATAGTTCACTTCCTCCGACAAATTCTCTTTATGAAAATTCCATGACTGATTATCAGCAACAGCACAACGTTCTTTATTGTATTCACGAAGCCAACTCATGATGACCTGACCATCAATTCTATTATAGATATTGCCATATTTCATTTTCATTGCGTTCTTGAAACACAGTTTAAAATCATCAGTTTTCATATATGGATATTCTTCAATGATTAAATCTACTGTAGTAGCGACTTGTGTAGCCGACATTGGATTACCGACATTGAAAAACTCCAAGGCATCAGCTATCAATATGACCAACACTGCTCTGGCTTGCGGCTCACCAAACTTTCTTATAATAGTGCCAATAGAAGGTTCATCACTTTGAAATACATCTTCAACCTTCTTGGGGCATAGAGCTTTGCAATAGTTTTTCGGCGAGGTCCGTAAGACTGCTAACCGATTCTCTTCTTGTGGCCGCAGTATCAGTTCGTTTTCCATTGTAATTTCCTTCTAAAATTTTAGTAAAATTCGCAGACTTGAATATCCAGTCAAAAGTGCACCTCCAATTTTTATCGTTTTGTCCAAGCAAGAAAGGACTGTCTAAAACCAATTGGAACACATCGAATACAGCTTGCTTCCCGTATTGTGCGACACGTGCTTTAATAGCTTTCTTTCGTTTTGCATCTATGGACTTTATAGCAGGAAGTTTACCTTTAAACGTGGAATTAAAATAATCCATTAGCCCACCCCAATCAATCTTTTCCTCGGGGAACAAAGAAAGCTCGTCTTTCTTTGATTCTCCTTTAGGAGAAGTTTCTTTCTTTTTTAAATGAGAATCATTATCATCTACATAATCATTATCATATTCATTATCATTATCGGGTTTTGTGGGTTCTTTTGGGTTTCCAAATAACCCAGTGGGTTTTGTGGGTTCTTTGGGTTCTTTTGGGTTTTCACTTTTCGGACGTCCCCCCTTAGAACCATTGCTCTTATTCCTTTCCACAATAGACATATACTTTTCAGTATCCCTGTCTATATCTATCTTTATAAAGTTGAAAGCAATATTTGCCATAGGTTTCAACCCCCGAAGATTTCCCGTTGTCGCATACTCAATTATGCTTTCGTAAATCTCCAGCCTGACATCATCCGGCAAATCCTTGATTGCTTCTCTCCACCCTTTATAAAAGATGAATGAATTTCTTTCCATATTTTAAGGGATTGTACTCCGATTAGTAATAAAACTCACAGACCTTTTGCTTCCTTCAGTTTTTTCGCTTCTTCCTTGTAATGAGTAATCAGCTTTTCTAATTGAAAGTCACTAAATTGCTTAGAAACATTTTTCTTGGCTTCCAGGAGTAGCACATTTCGTTCACCATACTTGGCAACTAGACGTCTGCGATAATCCTGAATATTTCCTTCCATGAAGCGGTTACAATGTGAACATTGAGCATTGCAGTTCATTTCATCAAAGCGAGTACTCATGTGTTGGCGGTTGATGTAATGACCGCAATCTGCTTTATTGAAAGGCTTTATTTTACCACATGAAATACACTGAAAATATCCATTAGGCATCGTATCACGATAACGGATGAATAAACTAAATATTCTGTCTAGTTCATTGACAAGATCAGGTTTCTTCTTGACCTTAACACCTTCTACCTCGAAAAGAGGCTTTTTCTTTTCTTTCTTCTTGTAATTTCTCCACATGATAATTAAAATACTACATTGGTTAATTGACGGCCACGACTCATTATACACCATTTTCCCTTTTCAGGCTGTTCTATGCGTAACTCTTCAACACGCCCAAAGCGCCGGAAATTCCCACTCAAATCAACAACCCAACCCTCTTTACCTTGGCAGGGACGAATGACACGACCGACCATTTGATAATAGAGGGAAAGGGATTTGGTTGGACGTGCAAGAACAACCGTATCAAGCTCCGGGTAATCGAATCCGGTTGTAAGTACGCCGACATTAGCAACAACTTTTATTCTTCCATCTTTAAAACCTTTCAGAATTCGTGCCCTTTCTTCCTTTGGAGTAGAACCGCTAACGATCGCACAATTAGGAATTTCGGAAGCCAGTTTTTCAGCTTCACGAATAAACCTCGTGAATATTAAAATACCTTTGCGTGGTATGCCCGATTTGGGGTTCAACAGACGTTTTGTCCATCCAACTATATCTTTGTATATGTCCACACGTTCAAACTCTTGCAGAAGACTTTTTTCATCGTAATCTGCACCAGTAGAATTAGTCCTGACTCTACTTAAATCCAACTTTGTAATATCATAGTATTTCAAACTTGCGAGAAATCCTTTAGCAAGTAGTTCACTCACCTGACAGTGATAAATAACATCAGTGAAAACCTTTGGCCGGGTACGAGTTATAAATTTAAGCATAGCACCACCTCTTCCTGAACATAATCTGTAAGGAGTCGCTGTCAGCCCAATAACTTTCCTTTGCTCATCTTCAAAGAATTCCTTATACATTCCTTTCTCCGGATTCACTAAATGACATTCATCAATCAGAACGTGCTTGAAATGTTTGAAGAAACTCATGTGTTTCATCACACTACCAATCATAGCGAACGTAATACGATTGATATCCTTTCTTCCGGCAGAAGCTGAATAAACTCCACAATCGAATATGCCGTATGATTGAAGTTTCGCAAAATTTTGTTCGAGTATTTCCTTGCTAGGCTGGAACACTATCAGCGGCCCGTCTATCCGTGCAGCTATATTGGCAATGACAAGGGACTTCCCGGCACCAGTGGGAAGAACTATCACGTAGTTTTTCTTTTCCTTGGATTTAAAAACGCTGACCGCTGCATCACTAGCACTTTTTTGGTAGTCTCTTAACTGGTATGTCATAATTTGATGTGATATTTATGAACTTTCGAATGACAGTCACCACAAAGGGTAACGAGACAATCAAGATGTTCAAGTTCATGACCAACGATTGATTTTCCGTTAACCTTGTATGTTTTGTGGTGAATCTCTAAATTGAAGTCTTTACCGCACATCTGGCATTTATGTCCGTCCCTAATACGAATTTTACGCTTGGCTTCTTCCCAATCTGGATTATTCACAAGTCGCTTCACATAGTTGGACTTCCTGCCTTTTTTGTGCTGCAATCTACTCATCGTCTTCCGGTTCTTCTTCAGGAAGTTTATCAGACAGGTCTTCTTCGAACTTGTCCCCATAATCTTCTGTATCATCAATAGGGCGTTCTACTTCAGGATATTCAATACCAAACAAATCAAGCATCGCTTTTCTGTTTCGATCTTCCTGTGCCCAAAGAGAACGTTTGTCCCAATCAGGAATTTTTTCAGCTTTCACAAGCTTAAACTCACCGTTCACCCATGAATAATACAGGAAATATCCATCAAGAGCAAACCGGATCGTATTCTTACTTGAAAGATGATACTCCCTCGTCCCCTTTTTGACCTCGGCAGCCAGGTCTTTAATTTCAGTCTTAATAGAAGCTAACCTGTCTTGTGCATCACTCTTAATTTTTTTCGCACGTTCAATGGCTTCCAACAGTTCACGTTCGCGTTTGGGGACCTCATTCTCTTGCTTGATGCAATACTCTTCACGAATTTCGGAAATCTCAAATTCATCCAGTAAACGTTGTGTCACCTCACTTTCAGGGAATGTAGCATTGAAATGCTCATTCACCAACTTTATCAATTCATCTACATTCGTAGAACCCTGAAATAAAACAGGGGGAAATTTTTCCCGAATAGAATCGGGAACTACAAACTCGATTGTCTCGGGTTCGTAGTTTCTCAAATTTGCAATCATAAATTATAAAAGGATTAATTAGTACCGGTTTTGGTACTCATGAATAAAATCTAAGTAATGCTGGTCTTCAGGCAATGGAAGTGTAATACCAAACTCGGTGGCCGCATCTATTTTCACGCTTTCCATGAAATTATGCATCTCTAAAGTATTAAGTTTACTTGTTCCTCGCACAATAGTTTCCACTTTACCATTCACATGAACCTGTTTCACAAGAAACTTCTTACAATACAAGTCATGTATATCCTGAACTCCAGCAGCAGTGCTCCAATACTCTTCACCTGTGTATTCACGCAAACAGGCACCAATACACTGAAACCATTTCCACATGAGAGCATTTTGATTTAATGTTCTCGGCTGTGTTTTTTTCTTAATGGTTACAGTGTATTCTCCATTACGAAGTGTGCTGCACATGAACTCGAAAGACTTATCCATTTGGATTTTGCCATCTTTCTTCGTCAATGTTGCTTCCATAACCTATCAGAATGGCAAATCGTCCTTGGTCGGTGGTGGCGGTGGCGGGCACTCATTCACCGCACTTCGAGTCTGATTATTGGTGTGTTCCGGAAGAGGTGGCGGTGGTGGCGCTTGTTGAGGCTTAACAGAAAGCATCTCCATATTATCAACAAAAAGTTCTGTAATATACCGTTTAATTCCTCTGCTATCATCATAACTCCGAGTTCTTATCTTTCCTTCCAGATACAACTTGTCTCCCTTATGGACATACTTCTCAACAACATCGGCAAGACCACGCCAAACAACAATATTATGCCATTCAGTTCTTTCAGGAACCTGTGTTCCATTGGCAAGGGTATAACCTTTTTCAGTGGTGGCAAAGGAGAAAGTGGCCACTTTAGAACCAGCTTCCAAAATTCTAATATCGGGGTCTTTGCCAACATGCCCGATAAGCATCAATTTGTTTAAACTCATGATTTATCCTCCCTTATTGTTACACGGATACTATCAGCTTTAGGAACTGTTTTGATATACTTAGAATATAATTCCGGATAGTCAGCCTGAAACTTTTTAGTATCAAAATTGTCACTCGTAGAAGCGGGTGTATAACTAACTCGCAATCTTCCGGCATCCCATGACTTGACACCATTCTCACGCATAGCAGTTTTCAATTTTGCCTTATAATCTTTCTGAATCTTGGTTAGATCTGCAAGTTCTTCCTCAATCCCGATTATAGTATTTACAAGCTGCATTGGAATAAGTAACTTGTCATCATCAGGGGCAGGAACGGGAAGATTGGATAGATATTGCTCACCCTTCTTCTCGCATTCCATTAACTTCTTGACTTCTTTATCAGACTTACGGCTAATTTCAACAAATTCATGTTTATTACCACGCAACCAAGTGCTAAACAATTTATCAACTTTGAGTAATGGATTTTGAAGTTCAAAGAAATAAGCATAGATTGACAACTGCCAACTTAAATACTCCTTATCAAGATGAAGGGTAGTTTTGATGTCAACAAGACTAATTCTACCGGCTTTCTCCCAAACACAATCTATATTCGATGCAAAGTATTCGTTATCAGAAACGGTATATTCATTGGCAAGCGCCTTATATCCGGCATTTACCCTCATTCTGATATAATTCTCTGCTTCAATACTTTCAGGAGGTAAGCCTGTTACATCAGCAAACTGGCATTGAGCATGAATAAGGCTACCCTTCTCTGCAGCTCTCTTCAATACAAAATCGGGGACATCTTTATATTTGTCAGGGAACAACTGCCGGCTAATCATACCGGTTATACCTTGCAACTGTTTTTCACCGAGCATATAAGTGTGGTTTTCCTCATTGAAAACCACACTGGATTTCACTAATTCTATCATTATTATCAATTTCTAGGAGGATACGTTTTCTGCATGTCAATAGTTATGTTTCTGAACTCCTTATTATTGTGAAGTTCGGGATGTTCAGCCCAAACTCTCTCAAGCTCTTCGCGGCTTTTAACACCAGTCATTTGTTTAATTGCACGATCTAGGTCTACACCAGTATATACTTTGCCCGAAGCGTTTGAAGCAGAAACATTGGGAGCATATACTTTTTCCTTTGTATTACCATAAGCAAAACGAACGCGGTTTTTATTGTCCACAATAACAAGTAAAATAATCTCCTTTTGCTCGTTATAACCAATCTCTTTTACACTGAATTTGGTGTATAGAGCAGGAGAACCTGTTTTGCTCTGATATATTTCATTTTTCTCAAGTGGAATCCAAATGAAAGGACCCGTATAAAGTTCACGCCCAATTCCCCAGTTAAATCCTGCACGTTTAAAGGCGTCCGAAGCCTGCCCTTTCTCTTTTTCTGTGCTAGATTCTGTCCCAACATCCTGTTTACTCACCCATTCCTTCTTTTCATTATCCCAAATGGACAACGTACAGAATAGATTCCCATTAACGACATCATGGTGCCGTTTCCAGTTCATTTCTCCGAACACTTCATCAAGTATTCTCATGTCTACTCGAGCATCCTTGTATAATAGCAAGGAGCAGCCCGAACCGTCCGGTTTCATAGTACCAACCCTACATTCAATTTCAGAAGCTAGAAGCGGTCTGATAGAATTTTTCTTCTTCTCTTCATTCTGAACCGTTGATACAGTGTTTTTTCTCGCTGTCATAATTCTAATTTAATGGTTTGACTTTTAGTTCATTACATCAGTAAAGGTAATCGTTATTGACAAGTTTAGCAAACAGAAACTTCGCCATTTTAACGCCATTTTCAGGTAGTAAAAACTGCCTGTACGATATTGTACAGGCAGAAAAATAAGAAAATGAATAATCCAATGTACCTTATGGAACGGCTACGCTTTGAAGGGTGTACGGCTCCCTGATTTATACATAATGTAAATGCTAGTGGACGGAACCGGAGTCGAACCGGTCTCACGGAATATTGGTGCACCTCACCGCAGTTTCAACCAACGATATACATATCCGCCCGATTAATTAAAAAGGTGCACTATCTTCACAGACCATACACCCCAATCACAAACACAAAACAAAACTCATGAACTACTATAATTTAATTAGGATCAGAAGGGTGAATGGCGTGGGGATCGAACCCACATCACGCATATCTGCGTATGCTGCCAATTACACCAGCCATCCGTTTTAAGTGAACTATTCTCACGAACCATTCACCTAGAACACAAACACAAAATAAAACACGACATTAACTATTAAATAGCACTCTCACGAGCTTCTTGCTTCCGGATAGCCGTTCAAAGCACACCGGAATAGTATAGAACAATTAAAACTCAAATAACAGGGGCTTTAACCCTACAGCGTCCTTTTCGCTGGCAACATTAGTTAAACATAAAAAGAAAAATTCTCTGTGAAGGAACCCGGACTCGAACCGGGATGATAGATTACCTATGTATGACTTTCTTCAATCTATCTGCATACTTGCGTTTACCAATTCCGCCATTCCTTCAGGTCGTAGCCAGACGCTTCCGGCTACATTGATTGTATATATAATGCAAATATATTTTCACCCTCACGGGTTACTTAACTCTGATTGAGTTGAGCCGGGAAACGGATTCGAACCGCTGACCTCATGTAGAAACATGCGCTCTAACCAACTGGGCTATCCCGGCAGATGCCCGGCGAACCGGGCTAAATAAACATGACAAATACTAAAATTAAGCAATGCAGACCTTCACAGGCTATCCTTATTTTGTTTCCTATCTTCGTAGTATCGAAAACAGATATAATTCACTGATACGACAGTCACCAATACAAAAGCAGCAATAAATTCTTTCTTGCTAACTTCAATGCTATCTATAAGATACAGTGTTGTCCATAAGGCAATGAACATCATGGCATACTGTATCACTTTAATCTTTTTCATTTCTTCCGTTTTTTAGATTTAACTTTCCTTCCCGCACATCGGCAATGAAGTAATACTTGAGCAGCATTACAATGCCACTTGCCGTTTTGGACATTAGTGGGCTTATCACTTTCAATCTTACCCGCTTCTATAAGATTCATCAATTTCTTTTCCCCACCCACATAATACGCAGACTTATCTTTTCCAAACGTTTCTGTAGAAAACAGACGGAGAATATTATCTAGCAATATTTCAGCCATTTCACCTCTGATCATCTCAACAAGCAAGGTAGTTATGCAATTCTGGTTACTATAAACTGCATATTTTTTACATCTGACTTTGTTTTCCAAGCCATTCCTTCAGCTTTTTCTTTATAAAGCCGAGCATTCAATGTATTAGTTACAGACGGTTTCTGAACGATAGGAAATACTTCTATTGCACCAACATCCATACTCCGTAATACATCAATTACGTTACGTCTCTGAATATCCTTTTCCATACAATCTAATTTTAAATTAAACATTGAAGCGATGAGCGGATTCGAACCGCCGACCTCTGCTTGTGGTGCTCTTCCGTTAAGCTAAGAGTATTTCTTGAGAGACTCGAACTCTCAACCATCCACCACACACAGCGCTCTAACCTGCCTGAGCTACATCACCTTTATATACATAAAGCAAATACCTCGATTTGCCGACAAACGTCTAACTGATTTAGTTTTACAACGATACGGCTTGACCATTAACCACAGCATTATATCGTTGAGAAGCCCGCCTACGTCAGTAATCCCTTTCAGCACGTGTCGGCTTCCAAAACACCATTTTACCAATATGTCAAAGAACTCTTCTCTGTTGTTCCCAGTCTCCCTTCAAGGGCAGGCTCAAAGACCGGACTGGGTACCGGATAACCGGCGGTTTGGTTTGACTTTAGTGAGGGTTAGAGAATACTTTGGTTGTTCTTCAAAACTATGTCCATTAAGTTTCGTTGCGATTCAATAAATTTCTTCAAATCATCACATTGGGAAACTTTCTCTCTATAAAATCCACGTTCTGATTCTAAATCTCGTTTGAGTTTTTCATTTTCACCTCTCAAAGAGCTGATCAACGCGTCTCGTTCTTCAATCACAGCTTCATATTTGTCTCGCTGTATTTCTAGTTCGGTTCTTTTATCCATTGTTGTATAATTTGATTAATCTCCGACGTAATGTGCACCGTAATGAGTACTATTTGGGTTGTAGTAAGCGGAAGCGGGAATATTAAGGTTATTATATTCCTTGCTAGGTGTAGCTTTGGCAGTCTTGCTCATAGCTTCATGTCTTTCAGCTAAAAATTTATCAGTTCTTGATTTCACTGCTTCCGGTGAGAAACTTTCTTGGAGTTTTGCAAAGCTCCATGCAGATTTTAAACACTCTGAAAATGTTTTTCCACCCTTCTTGTAATTGCGGTGTGCAGACTTCATTATTTGTGATAAATTGTAGCTCATAATCGTTATTTTTTAATTGGTTTTATCAATCATTTTTTGTATGTTTGTATGATTGATTGATTTATGATGCAAATATAATCGCATTTGCGTTATTTTAAAAACAAAAAACTTTTTATTTTATCGCATTTGCGTTTTATTAACTTTTGATTGATTGGATTTATGACAAATAACAACACTATTAATGGAAGAATTAGAGAAATAATTCTGTCTGCCGGCATTACAGATAGCGCATTTGCGAAAAGAATTGGTGTAACACAATCTGTAATAGCATCAATGTTTCAACGTGGAACAGAACCTTCCGCTAAGGTATTAACTTCAATTCTACTAACCTATGAAGATATTTCTGCTGAGTGGTTACTTCGCGGAAAAGGTCAAATGCTACTTTCAGAAGTAACACCTGACCCAAACATAGAACAAATGAAACGCTTGGTAGATACGATCACTACCTTGCAAGGTATAATCACCGAACAAACTAAAACGAATCAGTTACTCACAGAAGAACTTAAAAAAGCCAAAGGAGAACTGACTATGTTGAAGAATGAACGAAATATAGGATAAATATATATGTATGAAAAAGACTTTTTTTATACTACCCCTTTTATTAGTACTGATATTTAGCTCATGTTCTGATGACAGTATTAACTTAGCAGGAACAACATGGACTTCTACAAAAGATTGGTATGGCAAAACTCGATTGTCGTTTGAAGAAGGAACTCCTTATTTAAGACCTTTCTTCGCTATATCTTTTGGTTTAAAATCTTTCACAATATATAATGTTGCAGATGATAATGAGGATTTAGAATATGAATGGAAAGAAACGGTATCAGGTAAATACTCTATAAATAACAATATAGTGAATCTAATAGTAGAAAAAGACAACTTAACAATTCCCTGCGAAATAGAAAAAGATATAATGTATTACAGTGATACTAGAATGAAACTATATAAACAATAGAATAAATATTTTTTTCAAATATGCGCCCAATTAGAACTGTACTCCCAAAAGATGAAAGAGAATATCCTTTAGTTATAACAGCTGAAGAGAAGGATAAAGTATTAAATTATATTTTGGTTGTAGCAAACGGGAAAAGAACAGCTAAACTAAATTATAAAGATATACCAGACCTTAGGATCAGTAAAGAACAATATGAAATAGTTTTAGAGGAGTTCAAAAATAGGAGATTTATTGACTATAAAGGATATGGTATTGAATATCTTACGTTGAATTTTGAAATATTCAATTTTGCAGAAAAAGGGGGATTCACTGTTGAAAGAGACTTATATATATTAAGTTTTGATACATTTCAAATGCAGCTAGAACGATTAGAAAAGGAGTTAAGCCCTGATACAGCAGCGAAAGTTGATGATGTTGTCGGAAAAGCCAAAAATATAACTGAACTACTGATAGGGCTCTCTGCTCTAGCTGAAAAAATGAATCTCTAAGATTTATTATCAGGATCAGTTAATAGGAACTCCAATATAGAAGCTGCACGAAGCAGTCTTGAAGCATATAGAGTTGCATCTGCATCCGGGTTGTATTGATAACGCCTAGTCTGAAACTTTTTAAAAGTAACAAAGCCACTAGACATATCATTAGCAAGTGTTTTCAAGCTTGATATAGTTTCTTTTACATTTTGGTCATAAGACATTTTTATACGCATACGAGCGGAATCATCCACTTTTGCACAACACTGGGGATAAAAGGCTGTTGCATTATCTTCTTTAGAAGATTGTTTTTTACTTATCCTTCTTAGGACATTTTTTAATAACGATTTCATAAACGCACTATTTTAGTTTGACAATGCGTAAATATAATATTTAAAGTAATATAAAATATGAAATATAGAAATCTTGATAGTACATAAAACATCAAATGGTCGAATTATGGTCGAACCATAAAAAAAAGCAGGACTATATAATTGATACACAGAATATACAACTAGATTTCCAAAAATGTGTCTAGTTTAGTTTTTGTGTTAATAGCTCCCTCGTCGGCGGACGAACTAGGGAGCTATTTTTTATTTATTACAGGAATATTATTGCACAAAATATACATATTTTCCATAACTTTGCAGCGACAAAGGATCACACAAATGGAATATAGCGTAGAAGAACTAAAAAGTGCATTAATAGAGAAATGCGAGAGTGAAGGTATCCTGTATGCAACGGTTGCAATGGACCGTCGTACTAAAGAAATGATTCTTCCTGATACTTTACAAGGAGCTCTGAAACATCCGGAATTCTTCGTATGTACCTGCAAGAAAGTAAAAGACCAATATGTAGTGGAGGAGATTACTAAAGTGTAATACTCCCCCAGTCTTTTATTTTTTATTCGCCCAGTTCACCTAGCAAATCGTAGGAAGGAGCAAAGAAAAGTGTTCCCGTAACTGCTGTACTAAAGTCCAGTAAACGGTCGGTATTGCCTACCGGATTGCCAATAAACATACTTTCCAACATCTGCCGGGTAGTAGTGAACGTACTTGCATAGCCGATGAAGTAAGTACCATATTCTCCCTTAGACGTATTGGCGAACGGCATATTGGCACGCACTATTTTCAGGTCATCACCAATATTAGTGACGGCATTATGCGCATTTTGAGGTTTCTCCTCGTCAGACAGTTCGACATCGTTAAACTTACGACGTCCGATCACTTTCTCCTGTTCTTCCACAGGCAAGGAGTTCCACGCAACCATATCGTGAATATACTTCTGCACAAAGACATAGCTGCCTCCTGCAAAATCAGCATCTTCCTCTCCTACAACTGCAAAATGATAGGGATTCTCATCAACTGCCGGATTCTCCGTTCCATCCACAAAGCCGATAATAGCCTTGCCATCCATATATCTGAAACCGTGAGTTTCGTCGACAGGTTCAACCACGCCTTGAAGTTTCTCATCGATGATAGATGCAAACTCAAAACATAATCCCATCTGTTTTGCACGGATATGAAACAATAAGTCGCCCGGAGTAGAAACTGCCGTATGCTTCTCGCCTTTTATCTCTTCGAAAGTTTTCAGTTCTTTGGGTTTTCCCTGTTCCGGGAAAAGACGGCTCCAGGCATCGGCTCCAAATCCCATGGTACAACTGAACATCATATCAGGAAAACGGTTACGCATACTGCGAATCAGGGCCGAGAAATTGGCACACACATCTTTTACTTTGTCAAGAGTTTCAGGCGAATCTTTTAAAGTATAAACAATAAAAATAACATTTTCGCCTTGTTTCCCCGCTACGTCTTGTGGGATATTACCACCAAATGAATGTTGATAAGGATTCATATTTTTCTTTTTTTTCTATTAGTTTCGTCAATGAAATAGTTCTGTTCTAACTCATCTTTTTATTAGGATCTTCAATATATGCGGCAGCCCCTTTATCCATAAACAGTTCTACATTTTGCGCATGATGAGCCACATAGGCTGCGGGACCAGTGTCTCCCGAATTACAGATTTCTTCTACTACATCGGCTTTGTTTTTTCCGGTAATCAGGAAAATGACATAGCGGGCATTCTGAATGGGGTATCCCGTCATTGCGATACGCTTCTGCCCGTTACGGGGATGTGCACTGACCACATAAATAGAGTTTGAAGTCAGCAAATCTTCTTGCCCGGGAAAGATCGAAGAAGTGTGTCCGTCATCTCCGGCTCCCAACAGTATAATATCGAATTCGGGCCAACCCCGCTTAAACGGCACTTGCTGCCGGACTAATTCCGAATAACGAACCGCCTCTTTCGCAGGCTTTTCCTCTCCACGGATGCGGAATACATTCTCATAAAGAATAGGAGTGACACCCAAAAGAAGGTTGCGCATCATTCCGTAATTACTGTCCGAATCATCGGGAGGCACACAACGTTCATCCACCCAATAAATCCGCATACGGTCCCAAGGGGTAATTTCCATATATTCATTCGCCCATAAATCGAACATCAGAGCAGGGGTATTACCACCACTAACTGCGATATTGAACACTCTGTCCGGCTCTTCATTCATGATTTCCACCAGGCGGAGTATCAATGCTCGTGAAGTTTCAATTGATGAGGGAAAAACTGATAGTTTCATAATTCACAATATTGATCTGTATTTGTCAAATTCTTACAAGGATTCGTCCAGTCAGCCCCATGTTCGTGCATCATTGCTTCACTTTCCAAAGGTCCCCACGTACCTGCGGGATAACCGTAAAGAGGCGCATCGGGGTTATCTTTCCAATAGCGGAGCACCGGATCGAAGAATTTCCATGAGGCTTCTACTGCATCACTTCGAGTAAATAAAGTCGGATCGCCCTGGATACAATCATCTATCAGACGGGCATAAGCGTCACCACTAGGCACACCGCCCAACTGTGCATAACTGAAATCCATCGTCACCTGGCGGACTTCGAAACCTGCACCGGGGACTTTCATTCCGATTTTGAGCACAATTCCTTCATTCGGTTGCAAACGAAGGATCAATTTATTAGCCCGTGGACAGTTGCCACTAGCACAATGAAACATCTGATGAGGTGTTTCCCGGAAATGCACAACGATTTCCGTTACTTTCGTCGGCATTTGTTTACCTGTACGAATGTAGAACGGAACGCCACTCCAGCGCCAGTTACTAATGCCCAGTTTCATGGCAATATAAGTTTCCGTGCGCGAATCGGGAGCCACTCCTTTTTCTTCACGGTATCCTTTTTTACTACCGGAGGCTGTATATTGTCCGCGAACAATATGTTCATTCAAATCGACATCATTCAATGGAGTAAGAGATTCGTAGACCTTCACCACTTCATTACGGAAATTGTCTGCATTGAAAACAGCTGGCGGTTCCATAGCCGTAAGGGCCACAAGCTGTATCAGATGATTCTGCACCATATCCCGCAGCGCACCTGCCGTTTCATAGAACCCGCCTCGTTGCTCGATACCCAGATTTTCTACGGCTGTAATTTCTACGTAGTCAATATAGTTACGATTCCAGAGAGGTTCGAAGATACCGTTGGCAAAACGGAAAGCCAGTACATTCTGGGCCGTTTCCTTACCGAGAAAATGGTCGATACGGTAAATTTGATGCTCATTGAAAACAGAGGCATACGTTTTATTCAGTTCAAATGCCGACTCGAGATCATAACCAAAAGGTTTCTCAACGATGATGCGCGAGTGGGGAGTGTTAAGTCCGGCAGCTTTCAAATAGAGGGGCACTACTCCGTAAAGTGATGGCGGAGTGGCAAGATAGAACAGCAGATTGTCCGGATCTACCTCATTAGTCAATTCAGCCAGACGTTGGCGGAGTTGCGGGTAACCTTCTTCTTTTGCCGGGTCCATCGGTAAATAGTAGAGATGGGAGACAAATGAAGCCATAAGAGCTGTGTCCTGTTCTTCGGACTTGACGAACTGTTGTAGTTCTTCTAATATATAGGAACGGTAGTTATCGTCAGAATAGACCGTACGCCCGATACCCAATATGGAAAACTCTCCGGTCAACCGTTTTTCACGGTAGAGGGAGTAAAGGGCAGGCATCAGCTTACGCTTGGTCAAATCACCTGACGCACCGAAAATTATCATTGCAAATTTATCCACTTTATTAATTTCTAAATATGAATTATAGGTTTACTCAAACATTATAGGTGCCCGATTTCGTATCTCCTCCGTGGCCTGTCCAGTTCTCGTGGAAGAACTGTCCGCGCAACTCATCCTTACGCTCAAAAGTGTGCGCACCGAAATAATCGCGTTGTGCCTGCACAAGGTTGGCGGGCAGATCGGCAGAAGTAAGCGAATAGAAATAGTTGAGGGCAGAGGAGAAAGCAGGAACGGGAAGTTCTTCTTTCATGGATTCCGCCACCAGGCTCTTCCATCCGGGAAGCAATGTCTTCATTTCTTCTTTAAAATAAGGAGCCAACAACAAGTGTTTAGGCTTGTCGGTGGCTTCGAAGGCAGCTGCAATATCGTTCAGGAATATACTGCGAATGATGCATCCCCCACGCCACATACGCGCAATGGAAGCCAGGTCGAGATGCCAGCCGAAAGCGTCGGAAGCACGTTGCAACACGGCGAATCCCTGGGCATAAGAGACGAGTTTGGAAGCATAAAGAGCAGAAAAGATATTCTTTACGAGTTCCGCCTTATTATATATAGGTTGTGTATGTTGACACTGGAATTGCTTGGAAGCCAGGTGACGCAAGTCTTTCTGTGAAGAAAGGCTTCGTTCGAATACCGCCGTGGCAATTAGCCCTAACGGCATACCGAGTTCCATCGCATTGATAACCGACCATTTTCCGGTTCCTTTCTGTCCGGCTGCATCCAGGATTTTATCAATGAGATAACCTCCGGATTTGTCTTTATGCCGCAAAATGTTGGCGGTGATTTCGATCAGATAACTGCGAAGTTTGCCTTCGTTCCAACGGGCAAAGACATCAGCCATTTCCTCATTGGTCAGATCAAGCAACTTTTTCATCACCCAATAGGCTTCGGCGATCAGTTGCATATCACCATATTCGATACCGTTGTGAATCATCTTCACAAAATGACCGGAGCCGGCAGGACCCACCCATTGACAACAAGGAGTGCCATCCGGTGCTTTTGCCGCAATACTTTGAAGAATCGGCTTCACTTCCGGCCATGCTTTTTCCGAACCACCGGGCATGATAGAAGCTCCATTCAAGGCTCCCTCTTCACCACCGGACACACCGCTACCGACGAAAAGAAATCCCTTTGATTCCGCCAGTTGGACACGGCGGTTCGTATCTTCGTAATTAGAATTACCGCCATCAATAAGGATGTCTCCCGGTGAAAGCAACGGGAAAAGCTGATCCATCAGTTCGTCAACCGGACTTCCGGCACGAACCATCATCATAATCTTACGGGGAATAGCTATCGAATCTACAAATGCCTTTATATCTGTGAATCCTTCGATGTTTTTACCTTTTGCACGACCATTCAGGAAGCGTTCTACCACCCCCTCTTCTACTCCGGGAACAGTACGGTTATAAACCGACACGTGCCATCCCTTACTCTCCATGTTTAAAGCAAGATTCTCGCCCATCACAGCCAAGCCGATAAGTCCGATATCTGTTTTATTCTGATTTGCCATAACTTGTATATTTTGAATATTCTTTATCTTAGTAACATTTGAAATGCATATTTGTTCGCAATATTTTAGATTAAAATATTATTTTTGTAGTCTACAAATAAAATCAAGGATGAAGAAGATCAAAATCGGTTTGTTGGCACGCATCGTTATCGCCATCATTTTGGGTATTGCCATCGGCACAGTTTTCCCGGCTCCGCTAGTGCGAATATTTGTTACGTTCAATGGCATTTTCAGTGAATTTCTCAATTTCTCTATCCCATTGATTATCGTCGGACTGGTTACTGTGGCTATTGCCGACATCGGAAAAGGTGCAGGAAAAATGCTACTCGTGACGGCTTTGATCGCCTACTTCGCTACTCTTTTTTCAGGCTTTCTCTCCTATTTCACAGGGGTCACGGTATTTCCTTCGCTCATCGAACCGGGTGCGCCACTTGAAGAAGTAAGCGAAGCACAGGGAATCCTCCCCTACTTCTCCGTCTCCATTCCGCCACTGATGAACGTAATGACAGCTCTGATTTTAGCTTTCACACTGGGGTTAGGACTGGCGTCACTCAACAGCGACGCATTGAAAAATGTGGCACGTGATTTTCAGGAAATTATCGTACGAATGATAAGTGCCGTCATTCTACCGTTGCTACCGCTTTATATCTTCGGCATATTCCTCAACATGACACATTCGGGACAAGTATATTCTATCCTGATGGTGTTTATTAAAATTATCGGAGTCATCTTCGTTCTTCATATTTTCCTGTTGGTTTTTCAGTATTCCATTGCGGCATTGTTTGTGCATAGAAATCCATTCAAATTGCTTAGCAAAATGCTGCCCGCTTACTTCACGGCATTGGGTACACAATCATCTGCAGCCACCATTCCCGTGACACTGGAACAAGCCAAAAAGAACGGAGTATCTGCCGAAGTAGCCGGGTTCGTGATTCCGCTATGCGCCACCATCCATCTATCGGGCAGTACACTGAAAATTGTAGCCTGCGCACTGGCATTGATGATGATGCAGGGAATGCCGTTCGACTTCCCCCTGTTTGCCGGGTTTATCTTTATGCTGGGTATCACTATGGTAGCCGCTCCGGGAGTTCCGGGTGGAGCAATCATGGCTTCCCTGGGGATTCTGCAATCCATGCTCGGTTTCGACGAATCGGCACAGGCTTTGATGATTGCGCTTTACATCGCGATGGATAGTTTCGGTACTGCCTGCAATGTGACGGGAGACGGAGCTATCGCTTTGATTATCGACAAAATAATGGGAAAAAACCGTGCTGAATGACTGTGCTGAAAAATAATTGGAAAGTCACTTGGCTAGGTCACAAAAAATGCCGACATTTGCACCCACATTTTCAATTATATTAAATAATAGCGTATGAAAAAAGCCCTAATTTCAGGCATCACCGGGCAAGATGGTTCTTATCTTGCCGAATTTCTATTGCAAAAAGGTTACGAAGTACACGGTATACTCCGTCGTTCTTCTTCGTTCAATACAGGACGTATTGAACATTTGTATTTTGACGAGTGGGTGCGCGACATGAAACAGAAACGTACGATTAATCTGCATTATGGGGATATGACAGATTCTAGTTCGTTAATTCGTATTATTCAACAGGTGCAACCGGATGAAATCTACAATCTCGCAGCTCAAAGCCACGTGAAGGTTTCGTTCGACGTTCCGGAATACACTGCCGAAGCAGATGCTATCGGTACGTTGCGTATGCTCGAAGCTGTACGCATCCTGGGACTGGAAAAGAAAACCCGCATCTATCAGGCTTCTACTTCCGAATTGTTCGGTAAGGTGCAGGAAGTTCCACAAAAAGAGACAACTCCATTCTATCCCCGTTCTCCGTATGGGGTAGCCAAACAATATGGTTTCTGGATTACTAAAAACTACCGCGAAAGCTATGGTATGTTTGCAGTAAACGGTATTTTGTTCAATCACGAGAGCGAACGCCGTGGTGAGACGTTCGTTACCCGTAAAATTTCGCTTGCTGCCGCACGTATCGCACAGGGCGAACAGGACAAACTGTACCTGGGTAATCTGGATGCACGCCGCGACTGGGGATATGCCAAGGATTACATCGAATGTATGTGGCTGATCCTGCAACATGATGTTCCCGAAGATTTCGTTATTGCTACCGGAGAAATGCACACGGTGCGCGAATTCGCAACGTTAGCATTCAAAGAAGCAGGGATCGAGCTTCGTTGGGAAGGTGAAGGCGTAAATGAAAAAGGTATCGACGTAGCTACCGGAAAATCTCTGGTAGAAGTTGATCCGAAGTATTTCCGCCCATCGGAAGTAGAACAATTGCTGGGCGACCCGACTAAAGCTAAAACACTGTTGGGCTGGGATCCGCGTAAAACATCATTCGAAGAACTGGTAAGTATCATGGTTCGCCACGATATGGAGAAAGTGAGACGAATGATTGCTACCAAACATTAAAAAATGAATTTCATTTCACCACAGAGGACGCAGAGGACACAGAGAAAAAAATAAAATCCTCCGTGTCCTCTGTGTCCTCTGTGGTGAACTAATAAAAGATAGAATGGAAAAGAATGCAAAGATATATGTAGCAGGACACCGCGGACTTGTGGGATCTGCTATCTGGAAGAATTTGCAGGATAAAGGATACACCAATCTGGTAGGCCGCACTCACAAAGAGCTTGATCTGCTGGATGGCATGGCTGTCCGTAATTTTTTCGATGAAGAACAACCGGAATATGTATTCCTCGCTGCTGCCTTTGTGGGTGGTATCATGGCGAACAGCATCTACCGTGCCGACTTTATCTACAAGAATCTGCAAATTCAACAGAATATCATCGGAGAGAGCTTCCGCCACCATGTAAAGAAGTTACTCTTCTTGGGTAGCACGTGTATTTATCCACGTGACGCCGAACAGCCGATGAAGGAAGATGTATTGCTTACTTCACCGTTGGAATATACCAACGAGCCGTATGCAATCGCTAAAATTGCCGGACTGAAAATGTGCGAAAGTTTCAACCTGCAATATGGAACGAACTACATCGCTGTGATGCCGACAAACCTTTACGGACCGAATGATAATTTCGACTTGGAGCGCAGTCATGTACTGCCTGCCATGATCCGGAAGATTCATCTGGCACACTGTCTGAAAGAAGGAAACTGGGAAGCAGTACGCAAGGATATGAATCTGCGTCCGGTGGAAGGTGTGAATGGCGACAGTCCGAAAGAAGAAATCCTGACTATTCTGCAAAAATACGGAATCAGCGAAACGGAAGTCACTCTTTGGGGTACAGGTACTCCACTCCGCGAGTTCCTTTGGAGCGAAGAAATGGCAGATGCCAGCGTCTTCGTAATGGAGCACGTAGACTTCAAAGATACCTATAAAGAAGGTAGCAAAGATATCCGCAACTGCCATATCAACATCGGCACCGGTAAGGAAATCACCATCCGTCAGCTGGCCGAACGTATTGTAGAAACTGTAGGGTATCAAGGAAAACTGACCTTCGACAGCAGCAAACCGGACGGCACTATGCGCAAGCTGACCGATCCTTCGAAACTGCACTCTTTGGGGTGGCACCATAAAATTGAAATCGAGGAAGGCGTACAAAGAATGTACGAATGGTACTTGAAATAAGAATTTAAAGAATCAATCAATATGCTATGAGCAGAAATCTTTTTGCTTATAGCATATTTTTTTTTGATTATAGCATAATGATTTTTGGTTATAGCATAATGAAATTAGCTATAAGCATAATCTTTCCTCCTACCAGCCTGTCGCAATCTCACTACATCGCCCTTCCCCCATTTCCAAAAATTCTTCCCTCTTAATTCTTCATTATTAATATAATTGCTATATTTGCACAAATTAATACCAAATGTGCAAAACAATGGAACAAAGTTTTATAGCCTATATTGAGAATAGTATCAAAAATAATTGGGACCTGGATGCCCTGACCGATTATAAAGGTGCAACTTTACAGTATAAAGACGTAGCTCGCAAGATCGAAAAACTCCATATCATTTTTGAAGAAAGTGGAATCCGCAAAGGAGATAAGATTGCTGTTTGCGGAAGAAACAGCTCACATTGGGGAGTCACTTTCCTTGCTACACTGACGTATGGGGCAGTTGTTGTACCCATCCTCCATGAATTTAAAGCGGACAATATACATAACATCGTCAACCATTCCGAAGCAAAATTACTGCTTGTAGGAGACATGGTATGGGAAAACCTGAATGAGTCGGCAATGCCGCTACTGGAGGGTATCCTGATGATGAACGACTTCACCCTGCTAGTGTCACGCAGCGAACGACTGACTTATGCACGCGAACACCTGAACGAAATGTTCGGCAAAAAATATCCGAAAAATTTCCGCACAGAGCATATCGCTTATCATAAGGATGAACCGGAAGAACTGGCTGTTATCAATTATACTTCAGGAACAACAAGTTACTCGAAAGGAGTAATGCTCCCCTATCGCAGTCTGTGGTCGAATACCAAATTTGCTTTTGAAGTGTTAGACCTGCAAGCCGGAGATAAGATCGTATCCATGCTCCCTATGGCACACATGTACGGACTGGCTTTCGAATTCCTTTATGAGTTCTCCGTGGGTTGCCACATCTACTTCCTTACTCGCATGCCGAGTCCGAAAATCATTTTCCAAGCTTTCGAAGAGGTGAAACCTAATCTGATTGTTGCCGTACCGCTTATCATCGAAAAAATTATCAAGAAGAGCGTGCTTCCGAAATTGGAAACTCCTGCAATGAAGATCTTACTAAAAGTGCCTATCATCAATGACAAGATAAAAGCAACGGTACGCGAAGAAATGATTAAAGCATTTGGCGGAAACTTCAAAGCTGTTATTGTAGGAGGTGCCGCTTTCAATCAGGAAGTAGAGCAGTTCTTGAAAATGATTGATTTCCCTTATACAGTAGGATATGGAATGACGGAATGTGGTCCGATTATCTGTTACGAGGATTGGAGAAGATTCAAACCGGGTTCATGCGGAAAAGCTGTACCACGTATGGATGTGAAAGTGTTGTCATCTGATCCCGAGAACATTGTTGGCGAAATCGTATGTAAGGGTCCAAATGTGATGTTGGGATATTACAAAAACGAAGAAGCTACCCAAGAAGTTATCGACAAAGACGGATGGCTGCATACAGGTGACCTGGCTTTGATGGACGCCGAAGGAAATGTTACGATCAAAGGACGCAGCAAGAACTTGTTATTGAGTGCCAGCGGACAGAATATCTATCCGGAAGAAATTGAAGATAAATTGAACAATCTGCCATACGTGGCTGAAAGTATCATCGTTCAGCAAAACGAAAAACTTGTCGGACTTGTTTATCCTGATTTTGACGACGCTTTCGCTCATGGCCTGAAGAATGAAGACATCGAGCAAATAATGGAAGAAAACCGTGTGGCACTGAATGATACGCTACCGGCTTACAGCCAAATATCCAAGATGAAAATCTATCCGGAAGAATTCGAAAAGACACCGAAGAAGAGCATCAAACGTTATTTATATCAGGAAGCAAAAGGCTAATATAAAGTTAGCTGCATAGAGATATAACTTAAACCGAAAAGAGAAAGGAATGAAGATAAAGAAAACAATATTCACGGCAGCTATACTAATGGCTGCCGTTTGTTTACCGGCACAGAACAAGAGTGCAGGTATTAATATATCTATCTGGAAAGATATTTGTACGCAACCGCATGACAGTACACAGACGACTTATGTGAACATCGGTCTCCTGTCTACAATGAATCGCTTGAACGGTGTGGGTATCAATGCATTGGGAAGTGTGGTACATGGTGACATGAACGGAGTACAGATCACCGGATTAGCCAACCTGGCAGGCGGAACAATGAGGGGTGTCCAACTGGCCGGTATCAGTAATATCAGCGGTAACAACACCGTAGGACTTTCTGCTGCCGGACTGGTAAATATCACTGGCGACAGAACGCAGGGAGTAATCATATCCGGTTTAACCAGTATCGGAGGAGATAATACCTCGGGGTTAATGATTAGCGGTTTCATGAATGTGACGGGCAATATGGCTTCAGGGCTACACTTTTCCGGAGCGGCAAATATTACAGGGCAGAGCTTCGGCGGCTTGATGGCTTCCGGACTTTTAAATGTAGTAGGCGAACACATGAACGGCTTGCAGATTGCAGGAATTGCCAACATAACCGCATCGAAACTAAATGGGGTGCAAATAGCATTATGTAATTATGCAACGCAGGCCCGCGGACTTCAAATTGGCCTTGTCAATTATTACAAAGAAGATATGAAGGGATTCCAACTCGGATTGGTTAATGCGAATCCTGATACAAGAGTGCAAATGATGGTGTATGGTGGAAATGCTACGCCTGCCAATATAGGTGTACGCTTCAAGAACCAATTGTTTTATACCATTCTGGGAGTCGGCTCCATGTATCAGGGGTTGAATGATAAGTTTTCGGCAAGTGCATCCTATCGTGCCGGTTTGTCCTTCCCTCTTTACAAAGGCTTATCCATCAGCGGAGACCTTGGCTACCAGCATATCGAGGCGTTCGATAACAAAGACGAGGTAATTCCGAAACGTTTATATGCATTGCAGGCACGTGCCAATCTGGAATATCAATTTACCAGGAAGTTCGGCATCTTTGCAACAGGTGGTTATGGGTTAACCAGATTCTATAATAAATCAAGCAATTACGATAAAGGGGCGATTATAGAAGCAGGTATTGTTCTTTTCTAAACAGGAATCAGGCAAGATATACTGCTGAACAGATTAAAACACTAATATCAAGACATTGCCTTACTAATTATAATTCGTTCCACCTGGATGCTTGTTTCGTTCCACCAAGGTTTTCCTTTCGTCCCACCCAGGTCGCTGTTTAGTCCCACCCAGGTGGAACGAATCACTCAAAACACTAAAAATTATTGAATTTTATATTGCAAAGAGATAGTATTTATATCTTTTCCTTTATCAGACCAGTACGATAAGCAACAAGCAATTTCTTCAAATCCTGTATTTGAGTCACCAGTTCTTTTCCCTTATCGGTATCTTTCACCATCATTCGTTGCGAATTAAATTCGAGAACGAAGTTGGTCGATTTGATATCAAGCCCCTCTTCAATGGCTTTCTGACGGGATTGGAACGGTTCGTGCTGTACGAGTTGCATACCATGAGAATGATAAACAAGCGTATATCCCGCAATTCCCGTTTCCGGCTGATAAGCTTTTGAAAAACCACCATCAATCACAAAAAGCTTGCCATTGGCTTTCATAGGTTGTTCTCCCTGAATCGTCTTCACAGGCACATGACCGTTGATAATATGCGAATGAGGCCCTGAAGCTCCAAACTCTGTCAAAATCTGGTCACAAATATCTTCCCGGTTACGCAATGTGTAATAATAGCCTTTCTTTTCTTTATGTAACTCTTTATCTTCTACAAAATAGCGCTCAAAAGTCGCCATCTTATCTTTATCGAACAAAGGAGCTTCCGGACCACACCACATATACCAGATATAATCCATAGCAAATTCCTTATCCTCCTCTCCTTCTTCATCGAAATAAGCGGTACGGATCAATTGATCGGCTTTATCCAGCAATTTATGTCCCCAGTATTCCTTACCACGTATTTTGACATGTTTAAAGCTGCCATCCTCATTCAGAGGAACAGAAGCATGATAAAGAAGATTCGAGTTTGAGACCAGATACATGCCGCCATAGGTAAACAGACAACGCATGTGCTTCTTCAATTTCTCACTATTCATAAATGAATAATGAATCTTTTCTACCAATTCACGTTCTTCTTCAGTCAATCGGTAAGGATCTGCCGGGTCTACAGTCGGGAAGTTGGTATCACGCAAAGCATATTCTTTTCCTTCATATACAAAGACGCCGCGTTCAAAATCAATCTTCTCCAGAAGTTTACGATTAGCCATTCCGAATTCCGGACGGCGGTCGATGATTTCAGCTTCCAGCTTAAACTGGATAATGGTAATGGCTTTATGCATTTGAGTAATCAAACGCAAAGTCTTCTCATTATAATGAGCATCGGCAAAGTTCATTTTCGGCATGAAGATTGTGCAAGGATCATCGGCATACGTATCCATTGCAAAAGTAGCCAGTGGAAGCAAATTGATTCCGTATCCGTCTTCAAGTGTACCCAGATTACCATAGCGCATGGACATACGTATCACGTTAGCGATACAACTATCATTACCAGAAGCTGCTCCCATCCAAAGAATATCATGATTTCCCCATTGAATATCGAAGTTGTGGTAATTACACAATGTATCCATAATGATATGTGCACCGGGACCACGGTCGTAAATATCACCTACGATATGAAGAGAATCAATAGTCAAGCGCTGAATCAGATTACACATAGCGATAATGAAATCGTCGGCACGCTTCGTAGTGATTATTGTGCTGATAATTACATTAATATAAGCATGCTTATTCGGTTCGATAGACGATTCGTGCAATAACTCCTGAATGATATAAGAGAATTCGGCAGGTAGTGATTTACGAACCTTCGAACGGGTATATTTGGAAGACACATTCTGACAGACTTTCACCAGTTGGTTCAGCGTAATCAGATACCAATCGTCCAGATCCTTTTCACGGGCCTTCACCAATTGGAGTTTCTCTTCGGGATAGTAAATCAAAGTACAGATTTCTTTCTTTTCAGCTTCACGAAGAGTGTTGCCGAATATTTCATTTACTTTACGTTTTACCGCACCGGAAGCATTTTTCAGTACATGCTGAAAAGCTTCATATTCTCCATGAATATCAGTCAGGAAATGTTCTGTCCCTTTAGGTAGATTTAAGATAGCCTCTAAGTTGATTATTTCCGTACTGGCATCGGCAATGGTAGGAAAACTTCGGGAAAGCAGTTGCAGGTAACGGAGATCACTCACAATGCTTTCAGGAGTTATGTTACTTTGAGCAGTCATTCTATTTACTATTTTACTATTTACAATTTATTAATCGGCAACTTATTATTAGTTGACAACTTACCATTTAGTAACTCAAAAAAGGAATTTATTAATTCCTCTCCTTTTCTTGTTACAAATTTATCTATTTTAAACGATTCCTGATTAAGAAATGGCTTCTTTTTATTTACAAATCCATCATTTCTCAATTTTCAATTCTCAATTCTCAATTCAACAAGAACATTAACAACACTTGAGCGATAATTACCCGCAGAAACATACACAGCGGATAAACAGTCGCGTAGGCTACGGATGGGTTGTCGCCGGGAATTGTATCGTTTACATAGTTCAGTGCCATCGGATTTGCCATACTTCCGCACAACATACCGGATACAGTGCCGAAATCAATCTTCATCATCTTGAAAGCCACAAAACCCACCAGTACGGTTGGAACAATAGTCAATCCGGCTCCTAAAGCGATCCATAACAAACCTTCCGGACGGAATACGGTGTCGAAAAAATGAGCTCCGGCATCCAGTCCCAGACAAGCAAGGTACATGGAAAGTCCTAAGGCACGCAGCATCAGATTCGCGCTACGGGTGGTATAAGTAATCATGTGTATCCGCGGTCCAAAAGTTCCCAGAAGGATACCAACGATAATCGGTCCACCCGCTAATCCCAGCTTCACAGGAGTACTGACACCCGGAAAAGAGAAAGGAATCGCCCCCAATGCCAAACCGAGTACGATGCCGATAAACACAACAACCAGATTGGGTTCTTTCAAGCTTTTTACAGCATTTCCAAGTACTTTCTCCACATTCTGAATAGCAGCAGCCTCTCCCACTACCGTCAGGCGGTCTCCTAATTGAAGTACCAATCCCGGAGTAGCAAGCAACTGCACACCCGACCGGTAAACGCGACTGATGTTAATCCCATAATGATTTCTCAACCGGAGTGAACCGAGTTTCTTACCATTCAGTTCGGGGCGGGTAACGACAATACGTTGCGAAATCAATTCACTATCAATCGCATTCCAGTCAATGTCCTCTTTATTCCAATCCGTATTTTCCTGTTCACCAAAAAGCACAGTCAAGGCCAAAGCATCTTTCTCCGCAGTTACCACCAGCAAACGGTCACCTTCCTTCAATATCTTGTCAGAAGTCGGAATACTTACATGTCCGTCACGCCATAAGCGGGAGATGACAAACTTCGGGTAACTCATGCGAGCTATATCCTTGATGCTTTTATTGAAAATAGCAGGATTGTGTACTTGAAACGCTGCAATGTAGGTTTTGTTCGCATCGTCTTTCTCTTTTATCTCCAAGTCTTCTTTGCGAACCAGCACTTTGCGAATTAATAAAACGGCAAGGATTACACCAACTACCCCCATCGGATAGGCTACCGCACATCCTAAAGCAGGAGTACTGCTGTCCATTCCCATCTGTTTCAATGTTTGTTGTGCGGCTCCCAACGCCGGAGTATTCGTCGTTGCTCCACAAAGGATACCAACCATATCAGGAAGAGAAACGCCTGTCGCATAACTGGCCACCACCGTCAACAACGTTCCCAACAGAACAACTCCCAATGCCAGCATATTCAGTGTTACCCCTCCTTTGCGGAAAGAGCTAAAGAAACCGGGACCGACTTGCAAACCGAGAGAATAAACGAAAATGACCAGTCCGAAACTTTCTGCGTAGTTCAACATCTGTGGATCGACCGAAAGCCCGAGATGGCCGGCGAGGATGCCTGCAAAAAAAACAAAAGTGACTCCCAGGGAAACTCCCCAGAAATGCACTCTTCCCAAGCCCAGACCAATGGCAGAAATCAATGAAAGTACCACGACAGCCTGTAAGGCAGAATGTTCGAGAAATAGACTATATAACCACTCCATGTATATAAAAACTAATAGGGCGCAAAGATAAAAACTATTTAGTCCGGTTCAAAACTTTTAAGCTTTCATTTCGCGCCCTATTTATACCCTGAATCATATATCCTGAAATCTTATTGATTACCCTTTTACTTCGTTACCTATTATTTTGTTCCTAATAACTATCCTATTTCTATCTTAACTATCTTATCCTTCTCTTTTCACCTGCATCTTGTTATCCATCAAACGATCTTTTTCCCTCTGTTTCTTTCCGTTTTATCTTTCATCATTTCCCCTGAAACTCTACAAAGTTATTTCGTCCGTCCAAATAACCGCTTAGCCTGTTTCCACCGATGTACACATCATCCAGGTATGAAACATCATTCGGTCCGTATGACATACGAATGGAAGTCTGCGCATAATTCTCCCAGCTCCAACGGAAATTATATTCATACTGCTCTACTGCTCCGTTAGGATATTCCACCCGTATATAGTCAATTCCCGTACGATCTAAAAAGAAATCCAGTTCCTGACGGCAATAGTTACCGTCCATGTCCCGGTAGAAACTAACCCAGGTACGGCTACACAAATCAGCCGAACGATTATAGTACCCTGCACCATTATTATCATCATCATAGAAACTGTCTATTTCCACTTCGCAAGAGGTAAAACTTACCATCAATATAGCCATCAAAGCCAAACCGAAGTATTTAAATGTGTTCGTTTTCATATTCCTTTATTTTTAACGGTTCTCTAATTATTATCTATCATTTATCTTTCGATAGAACAAAAGTAGAGAATGAATTTTCCATCTAAAACTGAAAACTCCTACTTATCGGGAGGAAATTGCCTAAATCTAGGGGTAAATCCCCCCAATGAAGTCTATTTCAAAGAATTCTTGTATCTTTGCCTCCTGCTAACAACACATGAAATCATCTGTCGCATGAAGTCAATCAAATCCCATATCACCCAACTGCTGAAATCCCTCAATGAGGGAGTATTCGAAAAAGAACATACCATCGCACTCTCCCTATTATCTGCCATGGCAAGTGAAAGTATCTTTCTACTGGGCCCTCCGGGAGTAGCCAAGAGCTTAGTGGCGCGCAGGCTCAAACTGGCATTTAAAGATGCGGATGCTTTTGAATATCTGATGTCCCGTTTCAGTACACCGGATGAAATATTCGGCCCCGTCTCCATCTCAAAATTGAAAGATGAAGATACATACGAACGTATTACAAAAGGATACTTGCCGACAGCATCGATTGTCTTCCTGGATGAAATATGGAAAGCCGGTCCTGCCATCCAAAATTCTCTTTTGACAGTAATCAATGAAAAGATATATCGCAACGGACAATTTACGGTGCGTGTTCCTCTGAAAGCGCTGATTGCCGCGTCCAACGAACTACCCGCAAAAGGTGAAGGACTGGAAGCCTTATACGACCGTTTCCTGATCCGCCAGTTTGTCGGATGCATTGAACAGGAATATGCTTTCGACCAGATGATTTCTTCTACACGGGAAGTAGAACCTGAAATCCCGGCAAAACTCCAGGTAGACGATGAATTATACAATCAAATACAAGCTGAAAGTGAGAAAGTAGGTATCCACTATACCATCTTCGAGCTGATTCACAATATCAAACGAGAAATCGAACAATATAATACAGGACGGGATGAAAACACCCCTCCCATCTACATATCCGACCGCCGTTGGAAAAAAATAGTAGGTCTGCTCCGCACCTCGGCCTATCTGAACGAATCTCCGGGAATTCACTTCTCCGACTGCTTGCTGATGAGTGCCTGCCTGTGGGATGAAGTTTCGCAGCTCCCCATCATCGAAAACATAGTGGAACAGTCGATTGCACTGGGAATCAATACATATTTATTGGGAGAAAAACGACTGGAACAGAAACTGGATACATTGAAAGAAAACATGAAGTCCGAACACAGCCTACGGGAACTTAGTGATCCGGGAATCCAGGTCGTAGATACCTTCTATCATCGCATAGAAGGTTACCACATTGCCGGAAATTTACTCATCTTTGCTTCGGATTACCAATCTTTGAGGAAAGACAGCAACCGGTTGTTTTATATCCAACAGGATAAATTCCGTCCGGTCAACAAAATCCTGAAAGCCTACGATTTCGTAAAGAACAGAAATATCGCACAAAAGAATATTTATTCCCTCCGGAAAGGGAAACGATCCGTTTTCGTCAACAATCAGGAGTATCCACTACTATGTTATGATAATTGCGAACCTTTGCCAGCACAGCAGGACGGCAGTACTCCGTTCGAATTTACATTGCAGGAAGTGATAGATTTACTTCATCAGATGGAGGTAGAATATAAAACAATCTCCGAGCGGGAAACAGCATATACAAAGGAACATCTTTTCTTAAGCTCATCGCAAAAAAGCAAAATTAAGCGAATCTTAGGGGAGACTGCACATATCATAGAAAACTACCGGAACGAACTTCGCATCATCGCTCATGCCCATGAACAAGAGAACAGAGAGTATTAGGCTCAAACACCTGCAAGACATTTATTACGAAAAATTGCAGGGAATAGCCTATGATGTGTACGACGAACAACTACACAATCTGATTATCCGTCCCGAAGAACTGGATGCGGACATTCACCTGTATTTTCGTCACACACAACCCTCCCTGCAAGATTTCTACTCCCGTTATGCATCGCAATGGGAATACTTTCATGAAATGAATGAAGCATCGGACGCAAAGTTTCTTCAATTCCTGAAAAACAGCGCATACCCCTTCTCCATGAAATATCACCTGGTAGACCTCAACGTAAAATACTATCTCCAACGTTTTGATGCAATCAGCCCGCGTTCCAAAGAATGGAAAGCGCTACGGACTCTCTTTTTCGACAAGTGGCATACGCTGCTCTCGAACAATGAGTTCAACTATCAGATGGAACATATCGAACAACTCTGTGAGGATTTCTACCGTATTCAACTGTCATTAGCCAAAAATCTTCCGGTACGCGGTGGCTCACGCCTCGTCTGGCTGCTTCGCAATCATAAACAGATAGCGGAACAGATTTTAGAATACGAAGAAACAATCAAACGAAATCCCGTTATCCGCGAACTGGTAGAAATCTTAGGCAAGAAACACCAAAGTAGCCGGAAACGTTTCAAAATGACCGCAGGTATTCATCGGGAACAAATTATATCTCACGCCACCCGAAGCGATATTGCAGGCATTTGTGAAGGAAATGATTTGAATAGCCTTCTCCCTCTGGAATACTGTTATCTGGCGGAGAAGAGCCTGCAACCCGTATTTTTCGAACGTTTCATAGAGAAGAGACTACAAGTCATCGATTATCAATCGCACGAGAAGCAAACCATCAATGATAAGAAAACAGTAGGAAATGAAGTGTCCGAAGAAGCTGAAGGCCCTTTCATCGTTTGTCTGGACACTTCCGGTTCTATGGCAGGCGAACGGGAAAGAATTGCGAAATCTACTCTACTTGCCATTGCCGAATTGACAGAAGTACAACATCGGAAATGTTACGTCATCCTTTTTTCCGATGATATCGAGTGTATTGAAATAACCGATTTAGGGAGTAGTTTTGACCGCCTTGTCGATTTTCTAAGCCAATCTTTTCATGGTGGCACAGATATGGAACCAGTCATCACGCATGCTCTGCGAAAAATCAGCGAAGAAGGATATATGGAAGCAGACATCATCACCGTATCGGATTTTGAGATGCGTCCCGTCGATAAACTGTTATCCCAGTCCATAGAACATGCAAAAGCAAAACAGACAAAGATGTATGCCATTTCTTTAGGAGGCAAAAGTGCCGAGAGCAGTTATCTGAAATTATGTGATAAATATTGGGAATATAGTGTTCAAAACGCTGAAAATCTTAATAAAAATATAATTGAGGAATCAAACATTTAATCAATGTTATAAAACATCTCTTTTTTCTTGTTTTATTTGCAAATTCACCAGAAGTCCGTATATTTGTACTGTGTTTTTCATAGTATTAGATTTAAGGTTAACAAAAGATTGGCTGTCTGGGATAGATAGCCTTTTTTTATGCTCTTTTCCAAGGTTAAATATACCGTCACTATCCAATCCCGATGATTACCCTATCCCATGAAGATACCGTCACTATAATGAACGGATAGCGTCAATATGTTTCAAGTCGTCCGCCCATCGATAAAAATTAAAAGCTTTCAAAAAAAAATTCCTCCGTTTAACATTTGAAACATAGCAGGTTATCTCATTTTACAAAAAACAGGTAAAAAAAATCTTGCTAAAAGATTTGCGTAGTCCAAAAGTTCCCCCTATATTTGCACCGCATTTGAGAGAGAATGCGGGTTCAAGGAAGTTTGGGTGAGTGGCTGAAACCACCAGTTTGCTAAACTGACGTACTCGTAAGGGTACCGGGGGTTCGAATCCCCCAGCTTCCGCAAAATCTCAAAATAAAAAAGAGCTAAGTTTTATAGACTTGGCTCTTTTTAAATCTATCAAAATCCGGTGGGTTCGTCTAACGGTTAGGACACATGCCTCTCACGCATGTAATACGAGTTCGATTCTCGTACCCACTACGACCTGACTATCAGCCTCTTACAAACAAGTAAGAGGCTTTTTTATTGCCCTATATCTATATCAAAGTATCGTTTTTAGGCGTTATAAACGGGTATCTTTAAAAGAAAAGATGCAAATTTAATGCAAATTTTCATCTTGCATTATTATCGCGCTATCCCGTTAATGCGCTGTTTGCGTATATATACTAAAAATGATAATAACATGAATAGGAAAGTAATAGATTACATTAATTCATTAAAAATAATTCGCCAAGAACTTGTATAATAAGCAGACGCTTATTACTTTTATAAAGTCAAATAAGAGTCCTTAATTTTAATGTTTAACCAATGAAAGATGAAGAAAGAAAGGAATTAGAACAAGAATATGAGAATTTAAAACTTCTCGCTTCATTTCACGAAGCCTATGGGGTTCCCGAAAATAAAAAGAAAGAGAAGCATTAATAAATGACATACTCGAATGAATGAAATTCAGGAAAAATCAAAAAAGTAATTAATCTCCCTCCCTTTGGCGAGGGATTAAAACTTAAAAAATATGATAGATATAAACGCCTGCTTACCTACACCCGAAATGAAAGCGGATTTTGAACGATTCAAAACCTTATCTACCAAAGAAGAAAGAGATGCTTTCAAAAAAGAAATACAAGCCAAATATAATGCACTGCCAGAAGCCCAGAAAGAAGCCTACAAAAAAGCGTCTGAATCTGGACTAAAAGCAACCGTAGATGCTTGTAATGATTTTATAGAAAGAGCAGAAAAAACTATATTACGGGATAAACTCGGAGAATTGCCGGAAGCTATTTCGTTTAGCTATATCGCAAAGAAATATTTCGGCAAGTCAAGAAATTGGCTATATCAAAGAATTAATGGCAATATCGTAAACGGGAAAAAGGCTCGCTTTACTGATAACGAACTTCAAACGTTTTTAAACGCTTTGAAGGATGTAAGCGAAATGATTCATCAAACATCGCTTAAACTCGGTTAAGATTCTTATTTGACACCAGTCCCGCAAATTGAGCCATTGCGGGACTTTTTTAGGAAACAAAAAAAGCTCGGATTACTTGGATTTTTCTAAAATCTATTATCACGATAATACATTTAATATCAAAATTCTAGCGCAATCCCACCTAAAATAGAATATTTTGTAAAAGCCAAATTTATATTTACTTTTTTTATATTTACGACTGCCACCCCACCAAAATCTAACCCCGAAACACTTTTTTTCTCTGAAAACTTATTATGTACTACACCGGAATCAGATATGGTATAATCACTTCCATCTGTAGTGCCATATGCTATTTTCGCATATCCTATAACTGGAATAAATCTTAAATTCTTCACAATAGGAATTTGATAGCCTATATGAACTACAGCAGATGTCTTATCAGACCACTTATCTACTCCCATATCATTTTCATGAGAAGAAGGCCATCCCATAACACCAGCATAAAAACCTTTTATTGCCAAACTTACTCCTACCGCACCATTTGATATTCCTCTTCCATATCCCACATATCCGCCTATTATACCAATGCTCCATTCCTTGTTAACTTCATTAAAAGGGAAAAAACCTTTTGCTAATAAATCATTCACTGAAAGAATTACAACTAGCAACAATAGAGCTTTCTTCATAACTATGTGTTTTGATTTGTGAATACTTCTGCAAAGAAAAACACTTCTTTGCACCAAATCAAACATTTTACTGTTTTTTTCAAGTTGAATAACGATCATCCGTAAATTACCAGCAATCAATTCGAGAATTCATTATACTTGAATGAGTATAACATTCTCATTACTATTATTTATTATTTTATCTACAATTTCTTTTGCTGGTTTTGATATTTCAATTACCTTTAGCACAAAATATCAAAAAACAAGTAAACATGAAAAAGCAAACAAACTCTATTACCGTTTAATTCTTTTGGGGCAAATAGCAACACACAATCTGAAAGATACTCTCCTATATTACATCTTAATAGTTTATTGATAGCCTTGAGAAGAAGTTCAGACAATAGTTAGAAATTAAACAATCACTAAAAACTAAATATCATGGAAACATTTATTATTTTAATCATTTTCATATTCGGAATCCTACAATTAATCCTATTTTTCAAAATCTGGGGCATGACTAACGACATTAGAGAAATCAAAGAAAAGTATCTTTCTTCGACCGATCCAAAGAAAAGCATATCACCTGCTCAATCGACCGAATTTAGTATAGGCGAATTGGTAGTAGAGACAAAGACGAATAGGCAAATGCGAATCAAAGAGATTACAGAGGATGGAAAGTATAGTTGCTATACAGGTGGAGGCGCTTCGCATGAGGGCAACTTTACAGCGGCGGAGATTAAGCATTTTAATTCGTAATTCAATAATCAAAGAAGTAAATCACTAAAAAAAAAATTATGACTAAACTATTAACGTTTTCATTTACAATACTCTTTTCCGTGTTATTCTTTCAATCATGTAGCGACGAAGATAACAAACAAGATGAGTTTTTAAAAGAGTATAATTTACCCAAGGGAGTGACTAAGCCAACTTTAGGATGGCAGTACGAAAACAATGTTGCTACAAATGCACTAATAGCAGGATTTCTTAATGACGATATGTGGTTTGCAGCATATAATGACAGAAAAGAAAAGATATTCGAATATACAACATCAATGATCCGAGGATTTAATCAAAAATTTTATTTAGAGTTTGGCGAAGTTGAAGAACGAAATATTGACAACATTAGTTTAACCAACTTTATTATGAAAGATGATGGAATTATTTTGTTAGTGAATTATGGTGGTCCAAATGAAATTATTTCCACACTAGGCGGAAAAGAGAAAAGACTCTACTACAATAGATATGATAATTCAGTATCCAATCTTAAAAATTGGTATGGCGGATATTTCATCACATTAGGATTTAAAAATCACTTTTTGTTTGATAAAAATTGTGATGAAATAAATAAAATACCATTAGAATATAATTTCATCAATAATCTAATTCCAATTGATGATATTAGCGGTCTGGGAGTATCATACCCATATGTGTCTTTAGTTAATATCACTAATGGCGTTTATATTTGGAATTATCGACATAAAGGGTATTCCGAAGAATTTATAATAAAGGACAAATCGATAAACATTAACGACGATACTATAGATTTTATTTTCGATATCGTATATAAAAATGGAGATAAAGAAAGAGAATCTTTTAAGCTAAACAAATTAACGGGAGAGCTTATTAATGAAACTAATGGCATCAATTGAAAAATTAAGTGATATTGCTAAGCTTATTGTTAATTCTTGGGAACTTATTGATCGGGAAAAATCGCACGACAAACAACTGGAGCGTTCTTTTTTAGAACTTTCCCAAGTTGTTCTAACTCGGCTTTCTGCTTCTGACGTTCAAGTTCCTCGGCTTTTTGAGATGATAAATCAGATACAATCCGAGAAATCAAATACAACCCAGAGCCAAAAATAAAAAAAGCAAGTGGTAAAAAAACTAACACTATAATACAAATAATCCAGTCCATAAGATAATTTTTACTACTAGCCGGATAATCTAGAAATAGATCGCTTAAATTCGAGCAAATAATGTTTGTTATTCTTGATTGATTAATTTTATATTAAAACGTTCTTTGATAAAGATGAAATATAAGAGGTGATATTTATAAAAGGGTATGAGTACCGTTTTTTAATGCAAGTTCGATACTAATGAATTTTATAAGCATTATAAGATATTGGTTACAAGCGTTTTAAATGGCACACAAAAGCACCTCTCCGCATGTAATACGAGTTCGATTCTCGTACCCACTACCAAAGAAAAAGAGGAAATACAGTTTTACTACATTTCCTCTTTTTCTTTATAGATCTCGAAATAAGATTCCTTATCAATCCTCAACCGGACTCTATCCTCCCTTTTCTGTCCTGCCAGATTCACAAACAGATTGAAATACAGTTGGCTGAAAGAAAGGTTGGAACGATCATAAGTAATATCAAACGTCCAGGTTCTACGGAAAGAATCGAACGTAGCATACGATTGCTCCCCCCCTTTACACATAAACACTTCCGGGAAAGACGTAGGGGGATAAGGCTGGAATAAACCCGCTAATTGAGCATAAATATAGTCAATCATCCATTCGTCTCCTGTTAAAGTCAATTCTCCCTTTAAACGGAGTTTAATGGCATAACTGGCAGTCACGTCGGACGAAGTATAAACAGGAACCTGGCTTTCTGCCGGATAGTTGCCGTCTTTATATCCAAGACTCATCGTTAGTTTGGATAGACCGACACCATTAAAGCCACTCACCTCCTGATCTGCCAACCGGTTTTTCAGACTGACCATGAATGTCAGTTTACCGAGCGTCGGATCACCCGGATATTGTGCAAGCGTGTCCAGTACATAATCTTCGGTATTGTAACTACGGGCTATTAAATCACCCTTTCCAGCCTCCAAAGCCGGACCGCCTCTTTCCACATCCACGTTGCCAACCGGATAATAAATAGCATCATTATCCCTTACACAACCACTCAAACAGAACAGCAACACTGCCAAGCCTATTATCTTATTCATAATCATCTTACCTCTTGATTTTGCGGACAAAGATACATCTTTTTTATACCACACTTGATTTATGTCAACCGTTTTTAGTATTTTTGCACACATCAAGACAGAAAAGACATGGATACATTATTAAGAGAGACTGTAAATGCTGTTGTAAATTCCCGCTTTCCGGAAATGAGTATAGAAGGAAGACGACAGATAGAAAGTATACTGATTCGTGAAGAATTTCCCAAAGGAGCAATAGCGCTGAATGAAGGAGAAGTAGCTCATGAAATCGTATTTGTCGGCAAAGGGATGCTTAGGCAGTACTATTACAAGAACGGGAAAGACGTGACCGAACATTTCTCATACGAAGGATGTATCGTGATGTGCATTGAAAGTTTTCTAAAACAAGAACCTACCCGACTGATCGTGGAAACCCTCGAACCTTCCATCATCTACCTGTTCCCTCGCGACATGATACAAAAATTGGCAAAAGAGAACTGGGAAATCAATATGTTCTACCAAAAGATACTGGAATACTCCCTGATCGTGTCACAGATTAAAGCAGACTCCTGGCGCTTTGAATCCGCCCGCGAACGCTATAATCTCCTGCTCGAAACACATCCGGAAATCATCAAACGTGCACCTCTGGCACACATCGCCTCTTACCTTTTGATGACACCGGAGACATTAAGCCGTGTACGCTCCGGTGTTTTATGATTTTAACGACTTTTCCGGTATTCTTTAGGAGACATGCCGGTATAATGCTTGAAATACTTTCCAAAGAACGACTGGTTGGCGAAATTCAGCCGGTCAGCAATTTCCTGAATATTCATACTTGAAGAATTCAGAAGCGCTTTCGCCTCCAGAATCACCAGTTCGTCGATCCACTCTCCCACCGTTTTTCCGCTGACCTCTTTCACCACCCCCGAAAGATGTTTAGGTGTCAGACACAACTGGTCAGCATAGAATTTTACGCTCCGTTCAGACTGGTAAGACTCTACCAAAGACTCATAAAAACGTTCGAAGATATATTCTTTCCGGCTTTTATTCTTCATGGTAGTAGCATTGGCAGGCGCATGATTAGTGAAGATATTACAAAGCTCAAAAAAGAACCCTTGCATCAAGCCCATTACCACTTCTTTACGATATAAAGCCTCCTTATTCTTCAACCGTTTTCTGATAAATGCATGATATTCCTTCACAGTCTCCTGCTCCTGCGGTGTAAGATCGAAACACGGGTAATCTTTCAGATAAAAGAATAAGGAAAGCACATTACTGATCTTAGGCAATGTCTCCAACAAGTTCTTCGACACAGCAAAGAATATCGCTTTAAAGTCGGAACTGAAACACCGCTGTTCGACAATCTGATTAGGCAGCGCGATCACCATTAATCCGGGAAACAGTTGAAACTCACGTAAACTAATATTGAAAGTACCAGTACCTTCCAGGCAAAGACCTACCGTCAACACCTCCAGTTTAGTCGGTCCATTATACAACGATATAACGCTCTCCGTGTCGAAGAGCGCTATATCATTATCAACAACATCAATGTTGTCAGAATCTATATGTTTAGAATGAACTACCGAAGAAATACCTACTTTTGGAACATTTTGAATATACATACTCTCTCTTTTTTGCGACAAATATACCAGCATTTAATCAGATATACAAGCCGTTCAAGAGTATTATCAGACATAATGAACACTTTTAGTTACTTATTGAACAGACCGGAATAAATATTCAGAATCACGTTTGGCAGCCGGCACTGTCCATTTCTCCGGAACAAACTTCCACTGATTCAGGGCCTTGGGGTCCATCGTACCTTTCTTTTCGATATAATTCATCAAATAGAAACGAAGATCTTTATCCGTAGAGAAAATTATGCGGTCCTTCAATTCCTCCTGCGGAATACCCGATCCTTTCGTCAACAGTTCTCCACCACCATTACCACGATAAGAATTTAAGGCCACTTTATATATCTTATCCATACGGAAAGGAGAACCGTCCGCCATGCTCGTAATCGTAATCTTTTCCCCCTGCGGTTTAGTCACGTCCACCGTATAAATAATGCCGGAAGCCGAATCGAAATTAAAACTGAAGTTCTGGAAAGAAGCCCTGTCTTCCGCACCTTCCCGCGGTTTCTCCTTGAACCAGAGCAGATGATCTTCCGGTGACTTCATCCGGTTCGTCCACATATAATAAGACATCTCCAGAAAATCCTTAATCTCCTTTCCGGACAACGTCATCACATACAGCATATTCTCATACTTATACAAGTTGAACATATCACTGACAAACACATCCCCCTTCTTTATCTCCGCATCAAACGAAAGCGGAGCGGCAAAAGAGATGTCAGCTCCGGTAATATCGAGCTGTAAAGTATGTATCAAATCAATAAAAGCAGAAGGACCGAAGAAAGCAGGATGAGTAGAGATGCTCTCGGTAAAAGTACCGATCTTCTTGGATACAAACTTCTGCACCGTCTCATACTGTGGAGCAAAACGCTTCATGAAATCCTCACTGATTCCGTAAGCTTCCGTTTCTGTCAACTCCCCTTTGATGTCCTTGCTCTGCACCTTTCCATCTTTCAGTTTCAAGGTCACATCGACATTAGACAATACAATTCCATTGCTGGCCGGATCGATAATCAACACCGAATCTCCGGCTACATTCATCACCTTCTTACATTCGCGAGCATGATCGTGTCCCATCAATACAATATCGAATCCCGGCACATTCTTCGCTACATTGAGAGAAGCATTCTCATTGTATTTGCCCGACATTTTGAAAGCCTCCTGTCCGGCATGAAACAATCCGATCACCAAATCCGGATTCTCTTTTTCACGGATAATCTTCATCCATTTGCGTGCCGTCTCTTCCATATCGTCGAAACGCAAGCCTTTCCACAGATTTTCAGAAAGCCATGCAGGGATGGCAGGAGTAATCATACCCAATACCACAATCTTCACGCCATCACGTTCCAACACCTTATAAGGAGCCAGATGGGTTTTTCCCGTAGACGTATCAATGATGTTGGCACCCAACACAGGGAAGTCACAAGTGGCTATCCAACGGTCGAACACAGCACGTCCCGTTTCCACATCATGGTTCCCCATATTACCGGCATCATATTTCATGAAATTCATCATTTCCGAACAAAGATGAGGAGACACCGTATCTATATAATTATAGTAATAGACAGTAGGCTGTCCCTGCAAAATATCACCATTATCCAGCAATATCAGATTCTCTTTATACTGTTCACGCTCTTTCTGCACGAAAGAATAAATACGTGCCAGACTACCCTTCCACTCGTGGCAGGTTATAAAATTGTAAGGATAATAATTACCATGTACGTCACTCGTTTCCACAATCTTCAGCTTCACCACCTTTTCCTGCGCCGCAACAGACAGTACGAGACAGAAAAGCAAGCCATAAATAAATCCTATTCGTTTCATTCTTTTTCTATATTTAGCGGATGCGAGAATACGAACCGTGCCCCACCGGTATAGTCAGGATCGATCCATATACTTCCTCTCCATTTATGCACAATCAATTTACAGATAGACAATCCCAATCCGGTTCCCTGGGCGTACTCATTCAGCTTTTCAAAACGCTCGAACACAAGTCCCTGTTTTTCTTTCGGGATACCGCATCCGGTATCCGTTACCGAGAAAATAGCCATTTGCTTTTCCTCATTCACAGAAAAGTCCAAGGTAATCTTCCCGCGTTTCGTAAATTTGTCCGCGTTGGACAGCAGATTAATGATTACCTGTTGCATACGCTGCACATCCGTCACCATCCGGAAAGTTTCAAAAGAAGTGGAAAACAAGAACTGGTTGTCCGATGACTGCCGTGAAAAACTAACAGAGGCAACCACCTGACTGCACAACTGCACCACATCACATTCCTCCCACGTCAAAGTCACCCGGTTCGCCTCCAGACGTGAAAGATCGAGAATATCATTAATCAGACGAAGCAACAAATCCGAATTGGTTTTGATAATCTTATAATAAGACTGCTGTTCATCCTCCGTGCTACCGCCCATTGCCAGTACATCCGAAAAGCCGACAATCGAGTTCAACGGCGTCCGTATCTCATGACTCATATTGGCAAGAAAAGCACTCTTCAGACGATTAGACTCTTCCGCCCTGTCTTTCGCTACACGCAAATCCTTCTCCGATTTCAGAAGCTCGTCTTTCAAACGTTTCGTACGGAAATAATAGAAGAGAGAGATACATAAGCCAAGTACCAGAATCACGAACAAAGCACAAGCAGACCATATCTGATAAGTATATTGCTGATAGAACGAAACCGGTTGGTTGACAAGCTGCACTTTAAAAGGCAACACACTCGGGTGCAGCCCCCACTCTTTCACCTTCCGGCTATCCAATACCGCTTTAGAGCCAATGATCGAAAGATGCTTTCCCACATCCTCCGGGTGCTGATCCATCCGTACGGACTCCATAGCCATTTCTCCTCCCACTTTCCGATAATCGGGCAGCACTCCCCCTATCGCCCAATAGCCAAGGCTCACCGATGAAGGAGTAAAAGCCGGAATGGTAGGAGTAGCCTCCATCATGGCATACGTCGCATTTCGCATGAAATACCCCTCGTTCATATCCACACGCCACGTTCCCACCAAAATAACCGTATTTTCGGGCAGCTGTCTCAATTCCTCAACGATGGTATAAATAGAATGTCTCCGGCCGTCCATCAAAATCAAATCCAGATCGGGGAACTTCTTCATTTCTTTTCGTACCAACGATTGCATGGTCACTCCGCCATAAGTATTGTCCGAGATAAAGGCAATGTGTTTCGTTTTCGGATAGAAAGCTTGAATCATGGAGATATTACCTTCTATATTATATTGATTGATAAATCCCGATTCCAGTTCGGGAATATCCAAATGATCTTCAAAGATATCGACAGATTCGGGCATCCAGCAATCAAGGTTTTCTACCGTATCTTTCGGCAATATCACCACATTGCTACTGACCAGACTGCACATCACCGGCACTTTCACCTGCATTTCATCCCTCTGCGACAAATAGGCAGCCCATGCCTCCTGTCCTAATAAAATAATTTGTGCCGGATGCTTTTCTCCCTGATATTTAGCCAGAATCTGCGTCATCATCGCGCTCCATAACGGAGCCTCCGAGAAGCTTTTACAATTCATGTTTTCGATGATAATGTCGCGCTGTCCTCCCAACTTACTATATTCATCCATATAATCGGAAATAGTGACCGAGGTTTGGTGCGCTGCCGGATTATAAGAGCAAATAATCAGAATAGGTTTCTTATCTTTAGAGACAGCCAATACTTCCGTTGACTGCAGAAGCCAAAGGAAACAGATAAAAAGATATCCAAGACGTCCCAGCATAATTATGCAGTTTTGATGTGTTAATTCATTAATTGAGTTGCAAATATAGTAAAACTTGTCGGGTTTAGCAGATTTATATGTATTTTTGTCGCTCATTTACTCTCAAAAAATACAAATTATGGAATTATTTCACAAGATGATTTCCGGTTTTCTGGGTATACCGGAAAAACAAATAAGTAGTACGCTCCATCTTTTGGGTGAAGGTGCTACGATTCCTTTCATCAGTCGTTACCGTAAAGAAGCCACCGGCGGACTGGATGAAGTGCAGATAGAGCAAATCAAAGAGCAACACGACAAGTTGTGCGACATAGCCAAACGGAAAGAAACGATTCTCGGCACCATCAACGAGCAGGGAAAACTGACTGCCGAACTGGAGAAACGTATCAACGACACCTGGAATCCGACGGAACTGGAAGACATTTATCTTCCTTATAAACCCAAGCGGAAGACACGTGCCGAAGTAGCCCGCCAGAAAGGGTTAGAACCGCTTGCCACCATCCTGATGTTGCAAAGGGAAAACAACCTTAGCGCCAAGGCTGCCGCCTTCGTGAAAGGAGACGTGAAAGATGTGGAAGATGCCCTGAAAGGCGCCCGTGACATCATTTCAGAGCAAGTGAACGAGGACGAACGTGCCCGCAACACGGTACGTAATCAGTTCAGCCGTCAGGCAGAGATTAGTGCCAAATTGGTGAAAGGAAAAGAGGAAGAAGCGGCGAAATACCGGGATTATTTCGATTTCTCCGAAGCACTGAAACGTTGCACGTCCCACCGCCTGCTGGCCATCCGCCGGGCAGAGTCGGAAGGCCTGCTGAAAGTATCCATCAATCCCGACGATGAGGCATGTATCGAACGTCTGGAACGTCAGTTCGTACGTGGCAACAACGAGTGTAGCCAGCAGGTAGACGAAGCCACAGTCGATGCTTACAAGCGTCTGCTCAAGCCCTCCATCGAAACAGAATTTGCCGCTCAATCCAAAGAAAAAGCCGACGAGGAAGCCATCCGGGTATTCACCGAGAACCTCCGCCAACTTCTTCTCGCCCCTCCATTGGGACAAAAACGGGTGCTCGCCATCGACCCCGGATTCCGTACGGGATGTAAAGTTGTCTGCCTCGATGCACAAGGCAATCTGTTGCATAATGAGAATATCTATCCGCATCCTCCCGTGAACAAAACAGGAGAAGCTGCATCCAAACTCCGTAAGATGATTGAGGCCTATCAGATAGAAGCCATTTCCATCGGCAACGGAACGGCAAGCCGTGAGACAGAAGATTTCATCAACAGCCAAAGCTTCGACCGTCAGATACCCGTGTTTGTAGTCAGTGAGCAGGGAGCTTCCATTTATTCGGCTTCGAAGATTGCCCGCGACGAGTTTCCCGATTATGACGTAACGGTGCGTGGAGCAGTCTCCATCGGCCGCCGCCTGATGGACCCATTGGCAGAATTGGTGAAGATAGATCCTAAATCCATCGGTGTAGGTCAATACCAGCACGATGTAGACCAGACAAAGCTGAAAAAAGCGCTCGATCAGACAGTAGAGAATTGCGTGAACCTGGTCGGTGTAAACCTGAATACGGCAAGCAGCCATCTATTGACTTATATCTCCGGACTGGGACCGCAACTGGCTCAAAACATCGTCAACTACCGGGCGGAAAACGGAGCTTTCGGTTCGCGGAAAGAGTTGATGAAAGTTCCTCGCATGGGCGCCAAGGCTTTCGAACAGTGTGCCGGATTCCTCCGCATCCCCGGAGCCAAGAATCCGCTGGACAACACCGCCGTGCATCCGGAAAGCTACCACATTGTAGAACAAATGGCCAAAGACCTGAAATGTACCATCGACGAACTGATAGCCGACAAGGAACTCCGCCGGAAGATTAACATCTCCGCCTACATCACCCCTACCGTCGGTCTGCCCACCTTACAGGACATTCTGCAGGAACTCGACAAGCCGGGACGTGACCCGCGTAAGGCTATCAAAGTCTTCGAATTCGACAAGAACGTGCGCACCATAGCCGATTTGCGCGAAGGAATGATTCTTCCGGGCATCGTAGGCAACATCACCAATTTCGGGGCGTTTGTCGATATAGGTATTAAGGAGAACGGACTGGTGCACCTCTCGCAATTAGCGGAACGGTTCATTTCCGATCCGACGGAAGTGGTATCCATCCATCAACACGTCATGGTCAGAGTGATGAATGTAGATTATGACCGGAAACGGATTCAGCTTAGTATGATCGGGGTACAGCAAGACTGATTGCTTCCCTTTTTTCTCCCCACCACACGATCAGAATCGTAAAAACAATCATAAGTACTGTGCAAATGAGCGAGCCTTCAAAACCGAAGGCTCCGCCATTCAGTACGTTTTCTTCGGGCATACGCAAAGTCAGCATGCTCGTCGTGAAATTATTTCCGCTCACCTGATAACCTAGAATCGGACCTTGAATCCAATTCCAGAAAAGATGAAGAGAGATAGGGAAACACAGATTCCGGGTATAAAGATAGGAAGCACCCAGCAGCATACCGGCAAACAATAGATTAAGCATCGGCAGGAAAGCTATTTCCGGATTAAAGATATGCATAAACGCAAATAATGCCGACGAGATGAAGAGTGCCAGGAATTTATTCATATTAGTATGAAGCAGACGTCCGAGGATATAGCCGCGCATCAGAATTTCTTCAAACAACGCCACTAACAGGAAAAACACCCACGACCCCAATAAATCCAACGGCTTAAACTGAAAACCAGTGACTTCTATTTCTCCCAAAACAACAGAGATTCCGAAACCCAGCAAATAGAGCAAGATTGCTATCAGAAGGCCATACCACAGTCCACCGGCATGTCCTTTTAGGGAAAGTCCCAAATCAGAAAACGGACGACGTTCGAGACGAAGCAAGATTATGGCGGCAGTAAGAACAGCCAAAAGCATACTGGCCTCCACGAAAATATATCCTACTACTCCCGGATGACGAGCCTCCACTCCAAGAACCAACGACAGTCCTCCGCTGACCAATGTCCCATACAATCCAATAAATATGAAAAGTACCACAATAAACAACGGGATACATGCCCACACAGGAAGTCTTCTGGGTTCTTTCTTCCCATCTATGTTGTCTGCCTCCATTTTTACAATTTGTTAATCCGGCTACAAAATTAGATATAAAACATAAAAAAACATCATGTATTCTCTATTTTTCCTATATTTGTCAGAACAAATCTACAAAATTATGAAAATTAAACTACTATTGATAAGTTTCTTACTGGTCGCTAATGCATTAGGAGCCGCCGCCCAAGTGAGTAAGACGTATTATGTGAGTAAGCCCGGTACGCTGATTTCCATGATGACTGAAGAGGAAGCCAACAGTGTCACCCACCTCACACTGACCGGAAAACTGAATGCAGAGGACTTCCGGCATCTCCGTGACGAATTTGCCAATCTGAAAGTATTGGATATTTCGAACGCAGAAATCAAGATGTACAGCGGAAAAGCCGGTACTTATCCCAATGGAAAATTCTACATTTATATGCCGAACTTCATCCCTGCCTATGCTTTCTCGAATGTGGTAGGCGGAGTGACCAAAGGTAAAGCCACACTGGAAAAAGTGATCCTCTCCGAGAAAACGAAGAATATCGAAGATGCTGCTTTCAAAGGCTGTGAGAATCTGAAAATCTGTCAGATCCGGAAAAAGACTGCTCCCAACCTGCTGCCGGAAGCATTGGCAGACAGCGTTACCGCCATCTTCGTCCCTCTGGGCAGCAGCGACGCTTACCGCTACAAAGACAGATGGCAGAATTTTGCTTTCATCGAAGGTGAACCGGTAGAGACTACCCTGCAAGTGGGTGCAATGGGTAAACTGGAAGAAGAAATCCTAAAAGCCGGACTACAACCCAGAGACATCAACTTCCTGACCGTTGAAGGGAAACTGGATAACGCAGACTTCAAACTTATCCGCGATTATATGCCGAATCTCGTATCGGTTGATATTTCCAAGACAAATGCAACGGCTATCCCCGACTTCACTTTCTCGCAGAAGAAGTATCTGCTGAATATGAAATTACCTCATAACCTGAAGTCAATCGGACAGCGTGTATTTAGTAATTGCGGTCGTCTGTGCGGCACGCTGGAATTACCGGCCAGTGTAACGGCTATCGAATTCGGTGCTTTTATGGGATGTGATAATCTTCGCTATGTATTGGCTACGGGAGATAAGATTACAACGCTGGGAGATAACTTGTTCGGGGAGGGAGTTCCGAGTAAGTTGGTTTATAAGAAATAAAAAAGGTTATCCGATAGAAACACTCGGAATAATCCAAAAAAGTGTACGAGTAAAACATTCATAATATAGTCATAGAGTTCGGTGCAAAGCCGAACTCTTTTTTTACCCCTTATCTGATTTTTGCTTTTTAGAGTGCTCTTGCTTTTTCCTGTTAATCTCTATCAAAGTACATTTGTTTGTTTTCATTGTTATCTTATATCCCCAGAATAGCCCAATAAAAAACAACATGGGAAGATTATATAATATAGACTTATATTCCAGACTAAAAGTTATATATAGCACTAAATACCAGCAATATAATTGCACTATTATTTTATCAGAGTTCAAATATAATGTTCGAATAACGCCCTTCTTCTTCAACGTCTGTCGAGGAGTCTCTATATAAGGAAATAGATAGCTCATCATTCCACCTATTGCAATGATTGCTATTGCAACAGCAAGTATTACTCTGACAATAAAAATTAGAGAAGGATACTCTTCTAAAAAAGAAGAAAAAACGCAATAGGGAATCATCATAATACTGAACCATATTGCTGCCTTTTTATATATTGCTATAAATAAATATCTCATATAATTAATTCAGTTGGTTATTAAAAGCTATTTGTTTCTATCTTGTGATCTCAACGGGGAAAGTTTTATTTCTTCTGTCCTTTATTTGCCTGATCCAGCAAATAGCGATTAGCCTTCATTGCTATTCTATTTCCGATATATAATCCAAACATTAGTAATATTAAATAAGCAACTGCTATTTGCTTACGATGGAAGACTATATATATTAAAAAAAAGATAGAATATATCATCTCTATATTCTCGCAAAATCGTAAATAAATAGTTCTAACAATACCATTTGTTTTTAAATTCCTATCCTCCGGATGTTTATTCTTTAATATTAAGTTCAACATCTTGCCTATCAGCCATATTATCCATGAAACCAGCAATAATATTATTATGATAAACATAAATTCAAAGTCCCCTAAATTAGGATGAAAAATACAATAGACAACCATTAGAATACTATTCAGAACAGTAATCTTCTTAAATATATTTATAAAAAAAGCTCCCATATGTTTTTTATTTAAGTATTAGTCTACAAGAGAAAAGAATGGTATCTATTTTTGCATTTGAATTACTTTCAGTTGCGTTTCCGCATCAGATAAATCCCAATACCACCATTTATTCGGATTATTTTTTTCCTGCCGAAATCGCCTATCATATCCTATTTTAAACAGATTCAAGAATAAGACTAAGACCTTATCCAATTCATAGTCAGGCAAACTTGTGATTTTCTTTAAACTATGGTATTTCGTTCCTCCTTTCTCTAAAAGCACACAGGGAGTATATGTTTTCTTCAAACGGCTATTTTCTATTGCCGGCAGAATATCCGAATCCGTACACTTAGACTGAATAATCAAAAAGACCAAATATTTCAAATACATTTCCTTCTCAACAATATCAAATATCCTGTAATTATCCAATAATGTTTCAACCGAGACAATACCTTGAGCATACTGGTTTATTAATATTTCCTGTGCTAACTCCATAATATATTATTTATGATTAATCAAATTCCCGTCGATAACTTACTTTAAAATCAACTTATACCAGGATAAGACAAACAAAGTATAAATTACAAAGTATAGAAATCACGCAATTTACCTTTCTTCCATTCTTTGATTAAAATATCTGCATCAAGAGCTCCAAAGCCTTCAAATTTAGCTATTTCTTCTAATATTTTAATGCTTTCTTCCTCATATACAGGCAATAAATACGCAGCTGCCCATGAACGTACGGACAAATTAGGATGCATGTAAAAAACGGATAATTCAGGAAGTAACTTATTTTCTCTCAAGTATTGTGCAACCGATAATATTTTATCATAATTACGATTGGCTATTTTACTACTACCTTTCTGCATTATTGCATCCGCTTGCTTGATTGCAGCATCTTCAAAGATCTCCAGCGCTTCTTTTAAGTTTTTAATTTTTCTCATGGCTTCCCTCCAAATTCCTTTAATATTTTTATTCTAAAATCATATTGTTCTGAAAAGTTTGAGTTAGCCATTCTTTCTTTAACAGTTAAGCCATTAGAAATAGGTTGTTTTGACGAATAGTAGACCGATATCTTTTCGTGAGATAAGAGATACTGTTACCATTCTCAAACTTCTATACGACACGGTAAATTTAAACAATTATACTGAATACCAGTAATCTTTTTGTTAAAACCTTGGATTAAAATTCCATTAGCATCATAGGAGTATTCTACAGAAAGATAAGCACCATATTTAGATTCGAAGGAGATTCAAGTAAGTTGGCTTATAAGAAATAAAAAAAGTTACCCTGATATGAATTATTTTTTAGGCAATCTACATCATGGTAAAAAATAGTAAAATAATTTTCAAGTTAAACTATTTCAGAATAATACGCTATAATTTATATATGTATTTATTATCCTCGGCAAAGACATATAATATATGATCTTGAAAATTAAAGTCTTCAATTAAATCAGTCTTCATATCTTGAACAATTTTCCCATTGGGATTAATTGTCCTAACATAAGTTTCTTCTAAAACAAGCATCTTATTTTCATTTATTTGATAAAGACCAATCAATGGGCTTGTTAGCTCTATTTCTTCTATAACTCTACATTCTTTATTATCAATAAGATATATAGAAGAATCAAAACTTATAATTACAATATTCTTATCTATCCAAAAACATATATTTATATTTTCTTTAGCAGAATCACTACTAAATGATAATATAAACTCTTTTTCTTGCGCAATTGAATTGTAAAACACATAACAATAATATAATTCTCCATATGTATTTTCCAATACTATTTTTTGGGGGCTATTTATATTATCTAAAAACAATGTCTGTTCTCGAAATGAGCCAAAACAAAACTCTTTTACATATAAGTTTCTTACAATTATATTCATATTATTTACCTCCAAATAGTTCTATAGTTATTAATCGGTTATTCTCCCAAAAACTTTGTACCTTTCATTCCCCATGTGGATTTCCTGTCGCTTTACCAAACACATACTCTAACTTTCTCCCTATCTGTACTCCGGCTTCAGACGCCCCTTCCACTGTTAAATTCAGCAAACTGCACGCTAAAGTAAAAAGCTCAAATTCCAGATATGTATTTTTCATTTAACGTTCCTCGTTGAATGAAAATTTGTTGATACTTCTAATCCCAAACTACTTTACTGTTAAGAAACAAAATAAGATCAACTATTCCTTAGATAAAAGATCTTTTGGCAAATTTGTTACAAATTGAATCATTTGAACATCTCTATTTAGAAGAAAAGTATCTAAAGCACAACCTAATTTATTTAGATAGACATTTTGTTTTATTCTACTTTTTGAAGGAGAACATAGCTGATATCCGCTGCCTCTGTCATATCTCAAAAGACATGATTGAAATTCACTCCGCTGCACAGTATCTGTTACATATTTGTCACGAATTTCTTTTCTTATTATATAAAAATCCTCTTCGTAATCAAAATCTTTACTGCAGTAACCCGAAGAGTTATAAAAATAAGTAAAAAGAGAACTTCTCTTTTTTATCATTTCGCATAAATCAAATTTAAATTTCATCCATTTTTTACCTTTCCAAAGAACATTCATTGATTTGTTTCTTACTTCAAATAAAATATCATTCTTATGCAAAGATAAATATCGTAACAAATCTTCGCGTCCTGTTCTTTTGTTATTTATAGTCTTTTCAAAATCACTAAATGATGAAAATGTGTTATCATTAGCATCATCTATCATTTCCCAACAAAAATTCTTCAATTCCTCTACAGATGGATATTTCAAGTTAGCACGATAATACCATTTTACATGACTGTATAAATCAAACTTAAAGTCATAATCGATAGAATCACCACCTCCTGAAGGTAGACTTTTACAACTATATATAACTAGAAGAAGTCCTGTAATTACATAAACTATTTTTTTTTTCATTTTCCTCTGTTTAAAAATAATCGATTATATTTATCAACTAAAGCATTGGCGACAAACCTAGAATATTTTAAATGAAGTATATCACCCCTTTTTTTAGAAAAAAGACTCCAAATTTGTTTTATGCTCCAAAGCATGATTGTTTTAGAGAAAGCCAAGATAAAACACTATTCACATTTAATCATCCGACATCCGCAATAAATACCAAGTGCTAATATCATTGCATAAGTGAACATTATTGACTCCATATATAATTTCAATAAAGTATACAGAAAAAAGTACCAAGAAAATAAGGTTTCAATGGCATTGTAATAATTAAGATAAAAACGTTTTTCCATAGTTATATCTTTAATATTAACCCAAAAGCCTTTACTACTCAAATTCATAACATTGGCTACAACTACCATTACTGATCCTATTAACACAACAAATCTTATCAAAAAATGATAAGGCAGCAAATCCACATCATTAATGAAGATAGCTATGCAGATTACAATGCAACATAATGGTAACGCTACCTTATTGACTATTGCTAAAAAAGACCTTTTCATTTCTAAGTTGTTTACATTAATAACTCATTTATCAAAAAACATCTTCCTCGACAAACTCTGACATGAATAGACTTTATAATCAATTCATATCAGAGTGAAATTTCACCTATTGTCAAGATTTCAAACAATTATTGGCTTTTATCGCTATTCTACATCCCAGAAACACACCAAAGATCAATAATATTATATAATTGGGGAATATATAACTCTTAGGTAGAAATACATAAATCGCCAACGAATAATAAAAGAATCTTTCGATTATTCGATAAGTAGTCTGAAGACTAGACTTAGGTTTCAACAAAACTCCTTGAGGACATATTTGTGGATACTTTAGATATAATACAAAACCAACAAATACAACCATCCATATAAATAACAATATCATTTTTAAAACCAGTAAATATGGAAAATCATATAAATACGGATAAGCTATATGAGCAACTATGGCTAAAAAAAAGGCAAAGAGGTATGTCTTTCTAAATACTGTTACTAACAATAATTTCATAATGATACAAATTACTTTTTATTGAACAACAAGTTAAATATTTTCTCCGAGTAAGCAGGTTTATAAGAAATAAAAAAGTTACTCTGACATGAATAATTAGTTAGTTATTCATATCAGGGATAAACAATCATCTTATCTAGTATGAGATTCTTTCTTTACAGCTTGCTTCTTTTTGCTAGCTTCATCCAATAAGTATTCATTTGATCTTATTGTTATCCTATATCCAAGAAATAATCCTATTAAAAACAATAACAGATAATTGTATAATGTAGACTTATATTCAATAGAAAAAGTTATGTATATCACAAGAAACCAACAATATACTTGTGTTATTATTCTATCAGATTTTAAATATAATGTCCGAATTAAACCTTTCCCCTTTAATGACCGTCTGGGAATCTCTATATAAGAAAATAGATAACTCATCATTCCACCTATCACTATAATAGCTAACGCAATTGCAAGTATTACCCTGAAAATAAATATTAGAGTAGGATACTCAAATAAAAAAGAGGAAAAAAGACAATAAGGGATCATCATAAAACTGAACCACAAAAGTGATTTTTTATATATTGCTATAAATAGATATCTCATATTGTAGTAAGTTATTTGTTCAAACTAGTTCATTTATCACATCACATCTTGTAGCTTATATACCCTGATGTGAATTCACCATACCTTGGTTATTCACATCAAGGGATATAATATTGATTTTTTTAAGGAGTGTTTTTTTTATTTGCTTGATCTACTATATATCGATTAGCTCTTATTGCTATTTTTTTTCCAAGGTATAGTCCAAACAGAAGTAATATTAAATAAGCTATTGCTTTTTCGTGTCTATAGAAAACTAGATATATTGCAAAAAAAACGGCATATGTCATATCTATATCCTGTATAAATTTCAAATATAAAAGATTAACAATATTGTTTGTTTTTGTATTCTTTTCTTTTTGACCTTTATTACTTAATAATAAGTTTAGTACCTTGCCTATCAGCCATGATATCCACGATATCAGTAACAATATTATAACAATATACATATAGTCAAATTCGCCAAAATCAGGATGAAATAAGCAATGAACTATCATTAAAATACTATTTAGAATAGTAATCTTCTTAAATATCAGTATAAAAGCATCTCCCATATATCATTTTTATTTAAATATTTTTTTTATCCAATTATAAATATTCCCTACATAATCTGTCGAATACTCTTTTTTACCTTCAACTTGATTTGTATGAGTTTCATAAGCATCTTGAGTGGGATCAGGATTTGTTAGTTCCATATATGCTCTATCTACAGCTAGACCTATTATTACTTTTCTCCCAACTTTGATTATTCTCCTTTTATCATTAGGATCTATTTTCGGAGCCGGATCACCATTAGGCATCATCCCCGATACGTTAGTATCAATGCTTTTTGCAACATTCGCCTGATTCCTATCCAGTTCTTCTTTACTTTTCCTTTCTCTATTCCGCTGATGCTCATATTCCGGACTGATAGCATTCTTCGCTTGATAGTATAAAAGAGTACCAAAAGCGTAAGACATCTTAGGAGTATCTGTTATTATTTGTCCAACTTCTGCAAACTTTCCTGACGCATGTCTCATTATTTGTTGATCCGAAGGCAAATTATAACTTTGAGGATATGTTATCGGAGAATAGAATGGAAGAGGTGCATAAGGCATTGGAACAGGTATTACTTGCTTTCCATCTGGATCAATATATTTAATTGTATTGTTCTGACAATAAACATACACGCTCCAACTATAATCCTTATCCGCCATCGGATCCACCACATGCCATCTTCCCAATGCCGCATCATACATTCGCGCTCCATAATCATACCAATCCAGTCCGCCTTTTCTATCCAGTTCTTTCCCGTTGTATTTGTAGGGTTGAACGGATGAAGTTGAAGCAAAGATACCACCAAACGGATAATAATGATTCACTTCTTCCACTGCTCCGGCTTGGTCTGCAACAACCCGATTGTTACCCTGATGATCCTGTAAGTAATAATGATACTTATTATCATTCAAAGATACGAATCCGGCCTCTGTCAATAAAGTCTTAGGAATCCCATTTTCATAGATCACTTTACCGCAATAATCGGTAGTAGTTGTATTTCCTGCGATACTATGTACAACACGTAGTTTCGTGCCTGCTGCATCATAAAGGTAAGAAATAGAGCTGCCATCTTCAAACTCTATACGGTTCGGTAAATTTAGGGAATTATATTGAATATCAATTATCTTTTTATTCAAATCTTTCAATAAATTACCATTAGCATCATAAAAGTACTCCGTACTTTGTTTTGCTCCGTCTTTAAAATCAAAATTATCACCAAAAGCGGAACCCGAAACAGAATCATCAACCCTTTTCAGTTGATTGCCGTTCAAGGTGATGGCCAGATTATCTACTAATCCATAACCATTGGCAGAAGTCTGTCCATATCGTTTCACCCCCAGGATATTACCATTTTTGTCGTAACCCGTTATTTGCTCATTAAAGCGGTTGGTATTCAGAGAGAGCTTTTCTCCCTCACCGTAAGTGGCATTTTTTAGCCGGGATAGCAGATCATATTCAAAACGATAGTTACGAACGTCCGTGTCTACGCCGGTCTTCCAACTCATACTACTGATATTTCCATTATAACAAGGTGTGCCGATACCATCCGTATAATAAAGTTTCTGGGAGAATAACGGACTTTCGATAGAAGTCAGCCACCCCCGTAAGTTATAACGGTTGGTCAAAGTCAGTGAATGGGCTCCATTCCCTCTTTTGAAACTGGCGATACGCCCCAACTCATCGTAATTATACGTCAGAGTATCAGATGCCAAATCATTAACCAAACGAGCTTCTGTCAACAGTCGCCCGGCATGGTCATAAGTCTTGTGTTGAACAAGTGATATATTCTCCACTTTATCACTGGATGCTATGACATGGTCGCAGAAATCATACGCCATGCTCTGAACACGCACCTTACCATTTATATCAGTACTGCGCACTTGCACTGGACGTTGATAATAATCATAATAGGTAGTGGTGCAAAGCATTTGATCTGTACCGATAACCCGTGTCATCATTCCGGTCTGCAAATTCTTGCAGTTCAGCGGTTCAGAGTCGTCTCCATATCGATGCCCGTAATCATTGCTATCTATATAATCCATTGCCGCAGTGAAGCGGGAGTTATCCTTTTTATATTGATAGGTATCATAATATATCACCTTTTGAATATCCAGGCTATCCATCTTTAAATAACTACTAAAGAGATAACCATAATGGTTGTTTAGCCTATCCGGAGCAAATTCAACCGATTCAGAGATGTTGTATGACATTTGACCTTTATAAATGCCTGTCAACACTTCTCTTCTCAACTTATCATAAAAAGTACATTGCCATTCATTCCTCTTGCGCATCTCCCCATCTCGAATTCTCAATAACTTTCCATCCTCGTCGAAACACATATCTATCCATTCCGCACCGGGAAGTTTCTTACCATTATAATGGTTGAGCCCATCATAGCGATATTGATAGGCATAAAGGTCTAACGCATCTTTCTGTCCGAGAGTATGTAAACTACTGACCGCCATTGGTGGAAGAACAAAAACCAGATTCCCGAAATCATCATATACCTGATAAGTATCGAGTGTGTCCGCACCACTGATGGTACGTGACAAAATGGTTTGTTCCAATTTATTCGTATAAGTAAGCGTAGGAAGCCCTGCTTCATCTTTCTTTTCTTCCACTACCAATTCTCCGGTTGCATAAAATCCTTTTTGAGACAGAACTGGATTATCTTTCTCTCCGCTCGCCTCAAATAATCGAACTTGTGATGTTCCCGAATTCGTCTGATAAGAAACTTTTTCACTATGCCCCGTAGTATGCCAGTCCTTTCCCGGATTATATTTCTCGGTCAATCGGTTCAGGGACGAACCGTCATAAAAAGATTTTTCACAAGCATACTCATCATTATACAATTCAAGGATATGCTTTCTGAAATCGGATGATGAAACATAATTCCTCGAACCGGAACAAACTGCCGGAAGCCATGAACAGCTATCACGATACATCCTGTCATACTCCTTTCTACTCACCAGACTGTTGAACGCAGGAGTCACACCATATTGTATCGTCTGTTCTGTCCTGCCAAACGGGTCAAGGTAATTTATTTCATGGGTGGCATGCAATGGACTTTGCAGATCCGAAGAAAAAGGAGTATTGGTAGTTGCTTTAATCGTTGATATATAGTTTTTCGTATCAGACCATTTTCCAATAGTTTTCTGACCTTTTACGTTTATAGATATAGTACCGTCTCCTCCTTCAGTTACAAAAAAATAACTCCCCGGAGATAATCCAAAAACATCAAGGCTTGTCAAATAATCATCTTTTCCTACCTGCCTAACTATACGATGAGCAAAATCATATAAAGTGATATTATTTAGGTATTTTTCTGTCATGATGGATATATCCATCGTTTCTTTTATCGTGAAACGATGATATACACAAGGTCTTGAAGAGGATTCTGAAGAAACAAACATGTGTGGATAATAATAAGCTTTATAGCACAGGCTATCCGAATAACTGCCTACTTCTAAAGGGTGTTCCCAATCCGATCCCGCATTATCAACAATACCCGTAACACGCAATCCAGGTTTTCTATACACTGAATCCGGATAATAAGTATAAATATAAAAATTCCCCACACCACATCTGAAATCTTTAATCTGTGGTAACAAATTTTCATTTAGTGGATATTCATTACTAGTAACCAATGGCTGAAAATAAGTTGCCATTTTTAGCAGGGGACGCACACCCATAGTATCCAAAGGAACTACACTTATCATATTTATGCTATCCAAACTAAATCTATAGCATATCTCTCCACCACTAAAAGTTCCAGGCTTTATTTCTTTAGAAAAACCCTTTTTAAAATGACCAACATCGATAAAAGTGTATTCATCAACTCCCATCGGAGATAAATAAACGTTGGTACTAAGCATTTGGGTAGGATTTCCCATATCATCTGTACCTACACTATGAAGTTCGTATTCACCAGGTTCCAAAACACTATATAATACAGGACAATAAACTGGAATTTGGAGCAGATCTTCATCAAATTCAAGGCCAAATCGTTCTTGAGTTTCAAGAACATATTTAATATCTGAATTTTTAACAGATTCAGCTTTGCGTGAAAAAATCTGGGTAGAGTTTAGGGGTCTATAATAAAGTGCCAAACAAGTATCATATCCAGGTTTAGTTCCCATTAGATTAGCCATAAACAAAGTAGAACGACTATGTATCGTGAAAGTATGAATGACATAGTTACGAAGTTTTCCATCAATGAATTTATTCAACGGCCTATCTCGAGGATGAAGAACGGCTGATTTATTATAAATATCTGCAATATGTATTTTTGCATCAGTATACTGGGAGGTATCATGACTGCTTACCTCCATTAGGGAGACAAACAAGAATAAGAAAAATATTAAATGCCTTTTCATAACTATCTTTTATTTAGAATAATGATATTTGTTATATTCCATCAATTGAATGTCTCCGTTTTCCCCTCTTCTAAAGCTTTTCTTCAGACGCCCTTGAAGGTCATACTGAAAGAAAAAAGTTTTTCCACTGGGTTCCGAAATATATTTCAGCCCTACCTGTTGCTTATAATCATAGATCGTAATCTGGGCATGAGGTAGAAGTGTACGCAATTGCTCCATTTTCTTCATATCAGGTTCACTCTCTTCTGAAAGAAACTCCGGCTTTCTTCCTAAAGCAGATTTAACTTCATCATAAGTACTTCCTTTTATTTCAGCTATCGGATATTTACCGTGATATGACCATAGATAAATTGTGACATTATCATAAAAGCTTCTTATAGTTACAATATTCCCATATTTATCATAGTTATCATAAGCTTCGATACCATTTAGCAAATAGATGTTTGACAAAGTTGTTAAATCTATATCTTCAGGCAATGTTTCCGTGAGATTACTACCCCACAGAGTCCTTTTTTGAACACCTGCACCACCAACTGCCGGACTACAATAAAAATATACAAAATCTACTATTCGCCGTTTTTCATCTTGCGGCCTCTTCAAATACTTTATGATACCTAACGGTTCCTCTATTCTATTCGCTTTAATTAAATCATCATTATATGCAGTATATGGAAAATTAAGTGATTCTCCCGGATGCACATACTTCAAATACACATGATCCCCATTACTATTGACAGTCTCCTTTTCTGTGACAAACCCTTTGGAATTATATTCATAATTATGAAGAATTTCCACTTCATTCTCATCCGTCAGTTTTTCCTGAATCAGCAGACAGGGGACAGTAAATATTTTACTCGCCAGAAAAGCTCCGGTATTGGTATCTATCGAAACTTCATAATCGGCAGTTTTATTTTCTACGTTATAATGATACTCTTCCTCTGCCACTTTATGAAAGCGATTGTTATAAGTCTTTTTAAACAACAATTTCCCTCTGAAAGCAGAAAGGTCATTGGGCGCATAGTTCAAAGCCTTGTCTAATATCTGATAATAGCCAAAACTCCTAGTGAATAAATTGGCAGGTGTTTTAATGTAGCCATTGCCCAATTCCGCATTATCAGGAATATCTGCCAATGAAGAGAAATGATAACGGCAAAAACTTCCGTCATCGAATGTCTCCGTGACATCACTATAACCTATCGGATATTCGGATATATTGTTTAGCCGACCGATACAGTTGCTGCTGATCGAATAGACATACAGAATATTGGTCACCGTACGGTCGATATAATTGTAAGTATACTGCATTTTTTCCTCGGGCATATGATAACGCGGTAACTCATTAACTCTTCCGCTTTCCCTTCCCGTTGTAGGGTCAAGGTAACTGAACGAACGTTGCCTATTCTTTCCTGTAATAGGATCATGTAATGTCAAATTCTTAACACGTACTCCCCCAAAAGGAGTATCATAAGCCGCCGTATTAGAATCCCACGCAAAAGAATCCGTTCTTTTAGTCTGGTAACCCCTAAAACGGTTATATCCATAATCAATCACCTCTTCTCCTTTCGTAGGATAAGTTATCCTTTGCAACATCGTACAACTTGCCACATCAGTATTGACTGCCTTTCTCTCTTCAAAATGACCGTCGTTGAGAAACATATCAACATTATCTATATTTTCATAACCACCATTCCAAAATCCCCAATGGTCGATACTTGTAGTCAGTGGATCCGGCAGATTATTACTCATATTATAATCAAAAGAATAAATTGCAGGGGTTTCACTTTGCTCATACAAGGTCACCTTTTTCAGAAAGAAGTACCGTCCCGATATCTGATAATCAAATTTGCATGATTTTATAACCTCTGGCTCTTTGGTCATCGTTATGCTTGAGAGATAGATTAAATCGTTCCCATCCGAATCGCCGAAAAAATTGACAGGAAAAGTTTCAGTAATAAAGTTTATTTTCATGCCATCAGTACTAATTGTCTTCAGAATTGGAGCATACACTTTATCTTCCATCAAAAAATGACCTTTATCTCCATCATTTATACTCCAAGACTCCGGATTCTTGACATTTCCATTACTATCAGGTTTATAATCTATGAATTGCACTCCACTCGAATAAGATCTAATAAAAAGATGATACCTATTCTTTTGCAGACGACTCTGGTATGAGAAGGTGATACGATGATTTTTTGTCTCATCCTGGATAGAGGTTAAATACCAGGAAGTAATCTGCACAGGTCTGCTTCTTAATTTACTGGGATTATTGGGTATGCTGTATTCTAAACATGAGACGTCTCCCCCAAAATAGTAGAGATAGCCATCCGGTGTCGTGATCTTGATGACAGAGGATTTAGGAGCATTCGTCGTGCTATAATCCTGAACGGTCATTTCACTCAAGTCAATCTTATATCCGCCTCCTGATATACATTTAGCATTTCCGTTATTGTCGATAATAAAACGTCCTTTATGCCGCCCGAAATTAAAATCGAAGATATCGGGAGCCATGTCATATTCAGTTTCCGGATAAGGACGATTTTTCGTAGCATGGGGAATATTCAAGTTGAGCAAATCCTCTTTGCTATACTGCTTGAACTTCCCATCACGAATGGCGGCCAACAGTCCATTCTTCTGTTCCTGACGAATATCATCAGGCTCCCCCATTACATTTCGTGTTATCGAGCCACCCACATTCAATATCCAATTATTGCCAACCATCGATGGACGTCTGCCCGGCTTGAAACCATCGGAAACATACTTGATAGACATATCCAGCTCAAAAGCCGTATCCTTGTAATCGAACAACGGGATATCCAGATCAAGCAAACCATTATAATAGTTCACATTTGTGTTGCCATATTGCACAAATTCAGCTGTCTGTGGTGTGGCGAATCCCAGATTTTGAGGAGAAAAGTAGTACCCTTGAAAATCTGTCGGAATAAATCCCGAATCGCTTTGTGCATGTATATGTGTACCTATGCACAACAGCAGGGTAAAGCACAACATTTGTTTTATAAAATTTTTCTTTTCCATTTCTTTTTCTGATTTATTTCATGATTAGTAAAAAAATAGAGAGAGAGGGTGAAAAAGATAGAAAACTTATACACCCTCTCTTCAAATGAACTAACTTCCTGTAGACTACAGATTCATCGCATTCGCACCAAATACGCCCGCTACTGCCGAAGCCACCGCGATGACTACTTTCAAAATCATATCCCAAACAGATTTCTTGACTGCCATAACTTTACACACCTCCTTTCCACGCTCTTTTTAAATGATTAATTACTTCCAATGACTAGCCACTTCCTGAAAAACCTCTTACCTCATTTTCTCGTTATCCTATTGAAAACTAAGCCTCTATGTGGCTGGAAGTTCCAAACTCCGTTTTCACCTCAAAACACGGACACGCTTTGATCCATTCTTCCGGTTCAATTTCCCCGTTTCCGTTGCGGTCGGGACTTAAATCCCGGTGACCGCACACCCGGCTACCGGGGAAAGTCTCAAGCAATTGATGTACAAGCAAATGGAGTGTTGCCCGTTGAGCCGGTGTCCGTGTGTCCGCCGGGCGACCGTGACAATCCAGACCGCCTTCGTAGCAGATGCCGACACTGCCGGTATTCCAACCTTTCACGTGGGCGCCGATGCGTTCAATCGGCCGGGTGATATGTACCGTTCCGTCTTTGCGGATATAGTAGTGATATCCTGTTCCGTTAAATCCACGTCGACGGTGTTGCGTTTCCAGGTCATCCGGGGTGAGCGAACGGTCGGCACGGGTGGCGGAACAGTGAATCACGATCAAATCAATCTTTCTCATCATAGTGCCACTGTTTTTCGTATCAGTTGTAAGCATTATCTACGCTCTATGACTCAAGCTGCCGGGTCCGGAGCTTCACCACTGCCTCCACCGGTGCCTCCTCCGGAGTCTCCTCCACCTTCATCGCCGGGATCTCCACCTTCGGTTTTCTTTTTCTTGGGTGCATCGAGGTCAAGGAACTCGATTTTCTCACCGGCACGGGTAGATGTCAGATTAGGACGGACACTGCTGGAAGGACGGAAATTGATATTCACACTCTTGATGTTCTTCATCGTACACTCTTCCTTCGTTTCCACTCCCCGCGTCGTGGCAGAGAGACTGAATACGCCGAAGTCGCGGATATTGACGGATTTACCGTCGAACAGCGCTGCACGCATCGCTTCAACAAGATTGGTTAGCACACTCTGGATATCGCCTAACGACAGGGAACTTTTCTCTTTCATACTGTAAGCGAGATTGTCCAAATCAACACTCTGTCCCTGTGTCACAAGTTGTGGGTGATACTTCACCACCCCATCAACCTTTCTCGGGTCTTTACGACCGATTCTTTTAAATGGTATTGCCATAATCAATTAAAAATTGAGAATTAAAAATTAAAAGCCAGGAGCTGGAAGCCAAAGGCCAGGGACTAAAGGCCGGAAGCCGGAAGTCAAAAGCCAGGAATTGGGATTCAAAGATCACAAGCTAGAAATTAAATTACAGATTGCGAGTTTCACAATGGGATTGAATAAGAAGAATGAGCTCTATTCTTTCCTTTCAACGAATCAAAGGTACGGCTTTGCAGTGGCGGCAATAGATGTACTTCATCGTACTTTAGTGTGCTTTCATTCAATTTGGGTTTACTTTCATTCAGATTGATTCTACTTTTATTTATATTGATTTTATTTTACTTATTCACTTGTATATTCCAGTCCGTTTCAGTATATTTGGAGTACGAAAAAACCAATTCAGAAAAATATGAAAGCTGAAAAAACAGAGGCGGAAGAAGAACCGTTCGTCATCCGTCCGTATTTGAAATCAGAACTTGCCCATTTGTATAATCCTCATTTGCCACTGATATACGCCATGCAGAAATTCAGAGGATGGATCAAGAATAATCAGGAACTTTATGAAGCCATGTACAGCGGAAGCGAAGGGAAGAACGATCATGCTTACAGTACCCGGCAGGTACGTCTCATCGTGAAATATCTCGATGAGCCATGAGACGCTTTATAACAGAGGATGACTAAATCAAGGAGAGCTTTCAGATAGTTATAGGGAGATTACGGTTTGCTATAATGAAAAACGGATTTGCTATAATGATAACCAAATTAGCTATAATGAAAAAAGAAGGTAGCTATGATGAAAAAGAAGGCAACCTATAATGAAAAAGAAGATTTCCTATAACCTAATAGAGTTGAATTGGGAAAAGGAAGTGGCATAAATAATACATTGTCTCTTATATAATAATGTACGCATCCGCACATACACACAATATGTTTCTTTTCTTATAAGTACACGCACGTTTTATAAATTGGAGGTGGTGGTAGTACCTCCTCTCTTTCATAAAATGTGTGTGCGTGTACTTTATATATAAAGAATATATAATATATAGACAGAGAGAAAAAAACAGAAAAATATCCGTTATCAGGACTTCAATATATATTTTCTTAAAAATTCTTTATTTGGAACCTAAAAAGTACTATATTCGCAACTTTTTATAAATAATTATTAACCCATAAAAACAAATTAAATTATGGAAAAAGCAAAGTTTTTGTGTTCGAATTTCAAATAACAGGCGAACACGCACAACAGTTAGATTTATACAATAGAAACGAGTTGTCCGAATCGGTAAAAGCCGGTGAAAGGCTGTTGGAACACCTTAGAAAGCAGAAGAAAGAAGTGTTCCCCAGTGAACGGAATGAATTTCTCGTGCCGATTATCAGATTCTTCGACGACAATCCCTTCCTGACCCAGAAAACTCCTCCTCACATCATCGCCGAAATGGCCATGCAGATGGCAGACTTCCGCAAGGCAAACGCGAAGGACGGGTATCTTTCTGAACACCAACTAAGTAGATGCATTCAAAAGGTACGTCTCATTCTTTACGGAGAATAACACAGCCTCTTTTGCTCCGCTACAATCCGGAGCCTCTTTTCAGGGCGGAAAATGTCTTTCACCGCCCTGAAAAGAAATCATACCTTTGACACCGAAACAGAACTGCTATATCTAAAGCACAAAGTGACACAACACGCTTTTTCCCTTTTCTGCAACAGCTATCTGTTAATAAACAAGTTCTTATCATTCACTAATTTTTTATTATTATGAATCAATTTTATGTAACCTGTTATCGCGGGTATTCCAAAGTCATCGGTCAGATTGAATTCTGCAAATTCTTCGAACAAATAGGCAGCAATCTTCATCGTCGCAAAATCGAACAAATAGAAATGGCTCTTAACGAGGATAATTTAACAAAAGCGGATAGCATCAAACGCCAATTACCTTTTTATACTCTGACAACCAACTACTCCGAATGTCGCCTCCCCCACAGCTTGTCGGCATACAACGACCTGCCGGTGCTCGACTTCGACGAAATGAAACAGGAGGACATTCCGTGTCTGCGCCGTCTCGCCGAGGAAGATCCCGCCACGATAGCCTGTGCACTTAGTCCCCGCCGCCACGGTCTGAAACTGCTCGTTTACCTACAAACGGAGGAGGCAATGCGCCTGCGCACGGAGTTGAAGGCCAAAGGCTGTGTGACGTATGCCGAACTGGAGCAGTATCACAAGCGAATGTTCGAACTGTCATCGCATTACTATTCTGAACTGCTGGATAGCAAAGTAGATCCCAGCGGCAGTGATTTAGGACGTGGAATGTATGCCACCTATGACCCGGACGTGTTCTTCTCCGGAGAACGGCTGGAGCACGTATCTTCTCTCCAGATTGAAATCAAGGTTCCGACAGCAGAAGAATCATCGCCTAAGAAACGAAAAGAAAATCATCAGAAAGCAGCACTTCCCGTTGCTGAACCACCAAAGGAAGTGGCCGTTTCCACCCCCTCCGGCATCTCGGCTCTCTCCAACATCGATCCTTTGTCGCAACTGGAATACCGCAAAGCAGTGGAATACACGAAACGGAAATTCCGTTTCGAGCCCAACAGCCGCGACAGTTTTATCTACTGTCTGGGCAACCAGTGTTACACACGCCACATCGGCGAAGAAGACGCTGTATGCATGACGCTGCACGACTTTGGCAGCGAACCGGATTTTAACGCGGAGACGCCTCTGCGCAATGCTTACCTCTACACCAACAAGACGGATGCCAACGAGGAGGAACTAAAGAAACCGCTCGTACAGAAAGTGATCGACTTTCTGAAAGAGCACTACGAATTCCGTCGTAACACGATTCTGGACAGGGTGGAATTCCGGCGCTTCGCCGGTTCTCAAGCTCCCCTGCCCTTTATGGCGATGCGGGGAAAGGACTTCAATTCCATCTACACGCACTTGCAATTATCGTCTATTTATTGCTCGCTGCCTATGCTGAAAGCGGTAGTCGATTCCAATTTTGCAATCGATTTCGACCCGTTTATCGATTACTTCCTGTCACTGCGTCCCTGGGATGGCAAGACCGATTATATCAAGCAACTCGCTGCCACGGTGACTACCAACGATCCGGACTTCTGGGAAGACAGTCTCCGCCGATGGCTGGTAGGTATGGTGGCTTGTGCATTGGACGACGAGAAGCAAAATCAGGAAATGTTATTGTTGTATAGCAAGCAGGGAAAAGGAAAAAGTACATTCATCCGTAACCTGCTGCCGGACACGCTGCGCACCTATTACCGCAACGGTATGATTACTCCGGAAAACAAAGACCACATGTTGCTGCTGTCCACCTGCCTCATTATCAATCTCGAAGAGTTTGACGGAGTAAGTTCCAACCGACTGGCCGATTTGAAACGTATCATCACGCAGGAAAAAATAACCGAACGCAAGGTGTACGACACGCAATCGCATACGTTTATCCGGCATGCTTCATTCGCGGCAAGCACCAACAATCCGCGCTGCCTGCAGGATATTGGAGAAAACCGACGTATGCTGTTCAACAGCATTAAGAGCATCGATTATCGTCGCCCGGTGAACCATGAGGGGATTTATTCGCAGGCGTTGGCTCTCTATCGCCAGGGATTCCGGTTCTGGTATGAGGGTGACGAGATTAGCAACCTGAACAGTCGGAATGAGAATTTCCGACAGAAAGAGCCGGTGGAAGAGAATTTGTTCTTCTACTTCCGCCCCGGCAAAGCCGGAGATATAGAAGCCAAATGGTATCCTGCTTCACATCTGCTTTCTACCTTGAGTCTGAATGGGCGTATTCAGTCCAACAGTCAGATATTGAAGACGTTGGTCACGGTGCTTGATGAAAACGGGTTCCGTAAACGGACCACTAAAAACAGGGTAACGGAATACTGTGTGGTGGAATATTCGCAGGAGGAACGGGATAAGAATTCTGTGTTGCCACAGGTGGCGGAACAGAAGAATTTGGAGTTGTAAGAGAAGCGGCAGTACTCTTGTAAAATCAGATTATATTATCAGGTTATATTATCAGGCACGGATTACGTGGATTTCACGGTTGCTTTGTATGTATCGCACTTACCCCCCGTGTAATTCTGCGTAATCCGTGCCTGAATTTATGGTATAATTGAATCAAGAAGACATGCCTAGTAGTATTTTTCAATTCCCCCAAATCCTTTTATCATTTTATTTTCCTTCGTTTTATTGATGAAGTTGTTCAATCTCTTTTCAAATTCTTCGGGCCGTTTTCTGGCAGCTTCAATGTATGCAATTCGGATACGTCTATACGCATCGGAAAATTGTTGGTAATTCTCCCATACTGTTTTATCCTCTTTCAGTTTTCCGATGATATCATTCGGGAAGACAAAAGGGGCTGACAATACTTTTCGTATATTTTCTTCCCTATCAGGGTGAATCATATTATGTTCCAGCAACCATTTCAGTCTCTCTTTGTTGGCTTGCGAGTAGGAACTTTTAGGGTTTCTGGGTGTGAAATGCTGGATTTTATGTTCTTTGTCGAGCGCCTTTATGGTGCTGTCGATCCATCCGAAGCAAAGGGCTTCTTCGACAGCGTCGTTGTATGTAACACTTTTTTCGCCCGAAAATTTGGAGGGGAATACAAACCAAACGTCATTGGCGTTTTCAAAGTTGTCTGCCAGCCATTTTCGCCAATCTTCTCTGTTTTCAAAATATTTTATTTCCATAGTGCTAAAAAGAACAGCAACCCATTGTTGAAAATAGGTTGCTGTTAAATTGGTTATTCATCAGACTTCATGTATGGGGAGTCAGGAGCTTTTATTCGTCCGATCACTTATTTGTCTCCGTACATCTTCGCCCGCAATTCCTTAATATGGTCGGAAGTGATATATTCGTCATATTCCATCATCTTGTCGATGATACCGTTCGGTGTCAGTTCGATGATGCGATTGGCAACGGTCTGGATAAATTCGTGGTCATGAGACGAGAAGAGGATATTTCCTTTGTACGTCTTCAGGTTGTTGTTGAACGCCTGGATAGATTCCAAGTCCAGATGGTTGGTCGGAGTGTCCAGAATGAGGCAGTTTGCATTGCGCAGCTGCATACGGGCAATCATACAACGCATCTTCTCACCTCCGGAGAGTACGCTTACTTTCTTCAGCACCTCTTCGCCGGAGAAAAGCATACGGCCGAGGAAGCCTTTCATATATACCTCGTTGCCTTCTCCAAACTGGCTCAACCAGTCTACCAGGTTCAGGTCGGAATTGAAGAAGTCGGTATTATCCACCGGCAGGTAAGCAGTGGTGATGGTTACCCCCCAGCTGAAGGTACCTGCATCCGGTTTCATGTTTCCGTTGATAATTTCGAAGAAAGCAGTCATCGCGCGCGGATTGCGTGACAGGAATACCACCTTGTCACCTTTCTCTACGTTGAAGTTCACGTCGTTGAAGAGCACTACGCCTTCTTCCGTCTTCTTGCTCAATCCGGAAACTTCCAGAATCTGGTTGCCCGGCTCGCGTTCGGGAGTGAAGATGATGCCCGGATACTTACGTGAAGAAGGTTTGATTTCTTCTACGTTCAGTTTCTCCAACATCTTCTTACGGCTCGTTGTCTGCTTGCTCTTCGCTACGTTCGCGCTGAAACGGCGGATAAACTCTTCGAGTTCTTTCTTCTTCTCTTCAGCCTTCGCCTTCTGGTTCTGTTGCTGACGGAGAGCCAATTGGCTGGATTCGTACCAGAAACTATAGTTACCGGCAAACATATTAATTTTTCCGTAGTCGATGTCTACGGTGTGTGTACATACAGAGTCGAGGAAGTGACGGTCGTGGCTTACCACCAATACGGTATGCTCGAAGTTGGCAAGATATTCTTCCAACCAGGTCACTGTTTCCATATCCAAGTCATTGGTAGGCTCATCGAGCAAGAGGTTGTCCGGATTTCCGTACAATGCCTGCGCCAGCATGACACGTACTTTTTCCTTACCACTCAATTCACCCATCAATACGTAATGCTTATCTTCTTTCACGCCCAGTCCGCTCAACAGCATGGCTGCGTCGCTTTCCGCATTCCATCCGTCCAACTCGGCAAATTTTTCTTCCAATTCGGATACTTTCAGTCCGTCTTCGTCTGTGAAATCTTCTTTTGCATACAATTCTTCGCGTTGCTTCATGATGTCCCACAACACGGTATGTCCCATCATGACGGTATCCATGACGGTATATGAGTCCCACTTGAAGTGGTCCTGACTCAACACCGAGAGACGTTCGCCCGGTCCGAGCGCAATCGTACCTGTTGTCGGGTCCAGATCTCCGTAAATCGTACGAAGAAACGTAGATTTTCCCGCACCGTTCGCACCGATAATACCATAACAATTACCACTCGTAAACTTCAGGTTTACGTCATTAAATAACACTCTTTTACCAAACTGAACCGATACGTTCGAAACTGTAATCATCTTATTATTTACTATTTTACTAGTTACTATTTACTATTTGAGCGTGCAAAGGTAGACATTTAAAATGAATTATGAGCTATCTGATATGTGCCAATCTGACATAAAAGTGTTACCTTTGCTGCGTTTTTTGGCAAAACGGCCAACTTGGCAAAGTTTTTGCAGACGAAATCTGTGACATCCGGTCAGTCCGGTATGTTTATAAGCGGTATCTTGCATAGATAACGTGTGTTTCTAAATAGTAAATAATAAAATAGTAAATACCAAGATGGATCCGAAAGAAAAAAAAGTGAAGGAAGAGGAACTGAATGTGGAGGAAACTCACAATCCTGCGGAAGACCAACCGCAAAACGAACAAGCAGAGGGAACCGCTCCGCTGACTCATGAAGAGGAGTTGGAAAAGGAACTGGAAAAGGCTCAAGAAGCGCTTGAAGAGCAAAAGGATAAATATCTGCGCTTGTCTGCCGAGTTCGACAATTATCGTAAACGCACTTTAAAGGAGAAGGCCGAACTGATCCTGAATGGTGGCGAAAAGAGTCTTGGCAGTATTCTTCCGGTAGTGGACGACTTCGAACGTGCCATCAAGACGATGGAAACGGCAACGGATGTCAATGCCGTAAAAGAAGGGGTGGAACTGATTTACAATAAATTTATGGCTGTTCTGGCTCAAAATGGTGTGAAAGTCATCGAGACGAAAGACCAACCGCTGGATACTGATTTCCATGAAGCCATCGCGGTAATCCCCGCACCGTCGGAAGCACAGAAAGGTAAGATTCTGGATTGTGTGCAGACGGGGTATACACTGAACGACAAAGTGTTGCGCCACGCCAAAGTGGTAGTAGGGGAATAAGGATTCGCAACCCATAAAACTCATAATTTTTAAAGAAGCATGGCAGAAAAAAGAGACTATTACGAAATATTGGAGGTGACGAAGACAGCCACAGTAGAGGAGATTAAGAAAGCGTACCGTAAGAAAGCAATCCAGTATCACCCTGACAAGAATCCGGGGGATAAGGAGGCGGAAGAGAAATTTAAGGAGGCGGCCGAGGCTTATGACGTGTTGAGTAACCCGGAAAAGCGTTCGCGTTACGATCAGTTCGGTCATGCGGGAGTGAGCGGTGCGGCAGGCAATGGCGGTCCGTTCGGTGGTTTCGGTGGCGAGGGGATGTCAATGGATGACATTTTCTCTATGTTTGGCGACATCTTCGGTGGCCGCGGCGGCGGTTTCGGGGGAGGCTTCGGAGGGTTTAGCGGATTTGGCGGTGGCGGTTCACAGCAACGTCGGTATCGCGGCAGTGACCTTCGTGTGAAAGTGAAGCTGACGCTGAAGGAGATCTCTACCGGAGTAGAAAAGAAATTTAAACTCAAAAAATATGTGCCGTGTGACCAGTGTCATGGCACGGGTGCCGAAGGTGACGGCGGTTCGGAGACTTGTCCTACTTGTAAGGGTAGCGGCTCCGTGATCCGTAACCAGCAGACTATTCTGGGCACTATGCAGACTCGCGTCACTTGTTCTACTTGTGGCGGTGAGGGTAAGATTATCAAGAACAAATGTAAGAAGTGTGGTGGCGACGGAATCATTTACGGTGAAGAAGTGGTGTCGGTGAAAATCCCTGCCGGAGTGGCAGAGGGTATGCAGCTTTCTATGGGTGGCAAAGGAAATGCCGGCAAACACAACGGTGTGGCAGGCGACTTGCTGATTCTCGTAGAGGAAGAACCGCATCAGGACTTGATTCGCGACGAGAATGATTTGATTTATAATCTGTTGCTTAGTTTCCCGACTGCTGCTCTGGGCGGAGCCGTGGAAATTCCGACTATCGACGGCAAAGTGAAAGTGAAGATTGATTCGGGTACTCAACCGGGTAAGGTGCTTCGTTTGCGCGGCAAGGGATTGCCGAATGTGAACGGGTACGGAACGGGGGATTTACTCGTCAACATCAGTATCTATGTGCCGGAAGCGCTCAATAAAGAGGAAAAGAGCACGCTCGAAAAGATGGAGGCTTCGGACAACTTCAAACCTAACACGTCGGTGAAGGAGAAGATTTTCAAGAAGTTCAAGAGTTTCTTCGATTAATATAATAATTTAGGCACGGATTACACGGATTTCACGGTTTTTAGTGTTGTCATTGCTGCAAAGTAACCGCGTTAATCCGTGAAATCCGTGCCTAAAAAAGATAGTAATTTATTAGTGACAAGTACTTAACATATAAAAGTGAGCTGCAATCTTTTTTGTGGCTCACTTCTGTTTTTAGAGCTTGTCCTTTTAAAAAAAAGACATATATTTGTGTAGCAAATAAATAGAGACTAAATATAGACTTCAAGTATGGCAGAACCTTTTAAGAATATGTATAACGAGCAATTTTTCGATCTATTTACGAAAGATTTGAAACTTGTTATCGATGATTTTGATGCTCACGGGTTTGTTTCTCAAGTTATGGATGATGAATGGGAAGGCAGGGAACTTAAACAGCGCTGCATACATATCACTACCATTCTGAAAAAGTTTTTGCCGGCAGATTACAAAGAGGCAATCGCTAAGATTCTTGAGTTGTTGGATTATGTAAAAAGTACGCGGCCTGATTTTTCGGTGATAGATGATACGAAGTTTGGATTGATGCTGGAGTATGGGGCGATTCTGGATAATTATGTCGAGCAATATGGGTTGGATGATTATGAAACGTCTGTCAAGGCGATAGAGAAAATCACACAGTTCACAAGTTGCGAGTTTGTGACTCATCCTTTTATTATAAAATATCCGGATGAAATGATGAAGCAGATGTTGGTTTGGTCGAAACATGAGCATTGGGGAGTAAGGCGGCTTGCGTCAGAAGGTTGTCGTCCGCGTTTGCCTTGGGCGATGGCTTTGCCGAATCTGAAGAAAGATCCGACACCTATTATTCCTATTTTGGAGAATCTTAAAAATGATCCGGCAAGATTTGTACGGTTGAGCGTTGCCAATAATTTGAATGATATTGCGAAAGATAATCCGGAAATTGTCATTGATTTGGCAAAGAAATGGAAGGGTGAATCGAAAGAGGTAGACTGGATTATTAAACACGGTTGCCGGACGCTCTTAAAGCAAGGGATTCCAGAGGTGATGGAGTTGTTTGGCTTTGATTCTATCAGAAATAATATTAGTGTGGAGGATTTTCAGATTTCAAGTCTTAAGGTTAAAGTCGGGGATTCGTTGGAGTTTGGTTTTAACTTGTTGAATCATAGCAATAAGACAATCAAAATACGGCTTGAATATGGTATTTATTACCAAAAAGCAAATGGAACGCTGACGAAGAAAGTTCATAAAATCAGCGAAAAAGAATATACCGGGAATTCTACCACACGAATAACGCGAAAGCACTCTTTCCGCGTGGTTACGACGAGAAAATTCCATCTCGGGCTTCATCAAATTGCTATAATAATCAATGGGAGTGAATTTGAAAAATATGATTTCGATTTGATTGAGTAATTCGATTGCTGCAACAAATAATATAAATCCTCGATTCTCCGGATAAAATCGAGGATTTTTTATTTGGGTTCGTCTTTATCTCACACTAGCTGGAAGTTGAATATATAGCACTCTATATATTACAATAAATTGATTGCCGATAATTCCTTTGATAAAGCCTGAATACCTTTTTGTATTTTTTCAAGTTGTTGCCTGCGAGGCTTATGCACTCCGGCAGCATAATGCCATAATTGCCGTTCATTAATACCCGTAATCCGACTCAATGCAGCTTTAGTGAAGATGTTGCTATAATAGTTTATAAATGTAGCAGCATCAATCTTGAATTTTAATTCAAACTCTCCGGACAATACTTCACAGGGATTGGAATTATCTTCCAAATACAATTCAATCGCCTCTCGCATGTTGTCCTCAATTTCTCTCATGTCATTGCCAACAGTGATAACCGGAGCATCTTCAATATAAGCACTCAAGTTCTTTCCTGCGTGTTCCACAATTACTTCTACTGTTTTCATATCTCCTCCTATATCGGACTTAATCACTGCACAAATATAGTAATTATATGAACACTACCAAAAGAAGTATTCATATTTTCACTATGATTTCTTCCTAATACCCCGGATTCTGTTTCAACCTCTCATTCATCACCCGTATTTTCTCCGGTATAGGGAATACAGTTGTATATCCACTTGCCTCATCCGGCAGTTGCGGACGGCTGCTGTAAGCTCTTGTAAACTTCCCGAAGCGGACTAGGTCCTGTCGTCTCCATCCTTCCCAAGCCAGTTCCAGCTGACGTTCGGCAAGGATATTCTCTAAAGTGGCAGTGCGGGGAGAAGCGTTGACACGGCTACGAACTTCATTGAGTTCTTCATCTCCGTTTGCTCCGTTCCGGACTTTCGCTTCACTCTTCATCAACAAAGCGTCTGCATAGCGGAACAATACAATGTCATTCTCCATCAACTTACCGTCTTTTGTGGCAGTCGGATCGACTTCATACTTTTTCATGCGGGCTCCTGCGGTTTGTTCGTATGGGGTGTCTGTTATATCCAGAGATACTTTCCAGGGCAGATATTCCAGTACCGTTCCATTATCCAGTTTGATTATGTTTCCTTTCAGGTCGTGGACAATTCCTGCAAAATAGCAAATATCAAAACGGGGATCTTGTTCTGCGGTTTCATAACCGAAAGTTTCGAGGGCTTCAATGGTGGCGCTGGGACCGTTCTCACCGCTTAGGCCGTAAGCCTTGGCGTGATTATAGTGGCGGGAACGGAAGAGATATTGCATCTGGTTGGTGTACAGAGTTTTGTTCATCGGGATAGTGAAGACATTCTCTACGGACGGCTCGTTGAATATGGAGAAATTCGTTTCGTATTCCGGTTCCAGTTTGTAGCCCATAGTCTTGAGTTGGTCACAATAGTAGATGACTGTTTCCCAGGCATTGAGTTCGCTGCCGTTCACTGTGAACTTTATATTTTTTCCATCCGGGCGTTGTCCGTCCGTCCAATCATTGTCTGTATAAACTTCGGAGTTCAAAGCCAGTTTGGCCAGTAGGAAAGTTACCACGGGGCGAGTGATACGGCCATAGTAAGGGCCGGACTGGTTGCTATGTGCATCGCTCAACAAAGGAGCCGCCTCTTGCAATTCCTTGACAACAAAGTCAAAGACCGTTTTCCGTTCACTTTGCACTACATCTTTCATTGCTACGGAAGAGGATTGAACTAGCGGGATGCGTCCGAACAAATCCATCAGGTAATAATAATACATAGCCCGCATGGCACGTACTTCGGCACGGTATGCCGGCAGTTCCGTAGCGGAATGAGTTTCGGCGAATTTGTCTATCCGTTCCAGTGATTTGTTACTTAACATGACGACTTTATAGAGATATTCCCATGTAGCCTGAATGGCATCATTCTCTATTCCCCAATCGTGCAGGTAAAGTCCTTGCCAAAAACCACCGTCATACCAGTCACCTCCACGGGTGGGGATAATGGCTTCGTCGGAGGTAAAGGTGTTCAGGTCGTAGACTCCCCTACCCGTTCCCTGCAATCCCTGACTATCACTATAACCGCCTACGTATGTATAAAGCGAAGCTACTGCATTGAGATATACTTCCGAGATTGTATTGTAAACGTCATCTTCGGGCAACTTATCTTTCGGATTTTCCTCCAAAAACTTACTACATGAGAATAAACCCAGGCACGCTATAAGAAGAAAAACCAGCACTCCCGAAGGAGGTAAGATCTTCTTTGAAAGCTGTTCCGCTATCCTTGAAAGCTGTTCTTCTTTCTGCAAAAAACGACTTTTATTTTTCATATATTGTTTCATCATCTCCTCCTCCATTAAAAGTTAATACTCAATCCCAGTGTGTACGTCCGCGCCAACGGGTATCCTCGTTTATCATCCACGCCTAAAGTGGAGTTCACCGTTGAACTGTTAATCATGGGTGAAAGTCCCGAATAACCGGAAATGGTTGCCAGGTTGTTGACTGTAAATGCCAGACGCAGGGAACGGACATATTTCTTCAGTTTCTGCACTTTCTCAATCGGCACGTTCCAACCCAGCGTCACATAGTCGAAGTTGACATAATCTCCCTTTTCCAACCAATAGTCAGTGGCGGTTTGATCCTTGATGTTCTGTTTCGGGGCTTTCTTCATTACGTTATAGTCGGGAAATATATTCATGTTCATATAGGTCAGGGAGGTTCCGTTGTAGATTTTATGTCCGAAAGCTCCGTTAATCTGCAAAGACAAGTCGAAACGCTTGTAGCGGAAACTGATGTTGGAGCCAAGAATCGTTTTAGGTACGGCTTGTCCTGCCACGTAGCGGTCTTCACCATCTTCAAGGCTGACACCTCCGCCATTCAGATCGGCGATGCCATAGGTGTATCCACCGTTTCCATCGGATTCGAGTCCCGTACTGTGGGGAAGATAGAACACGCCCAACGGTTGACCCACCATCTGATATACGATGTGGTTGTATCCTCCGTGAAAGCCGGCTCCGTCAAGGCTGGCAAGACTTTTATATTCGGGGGCAGAAAGCATTTCGCCGTTGTACATACCGCTTAATGAGAGCAGTTTGTTGCGCTGGAAAGTGATATTGGCATTGATATTCAGTTCCATATCCTTGGTCTTCAAGGGGGTGATGCCGATGGCGATTTCCGTACCCCAGTTGCGCATGGAACCGATGTTGGCAAGTAAGGTGTTATAGGTGAAAGGCGGTACGCTTACGTTGTAAAGGTAAAGCATGTCTGTGGTTCGGGAGTTGTAATAGTTGGCGGAAAGCAGCAGGCGGTTGCCGAAAAGAGCTACGTCGATACCGGTATTAAAGGTATGTTTCACTTCCCATTTCAGGTCGGGATTTGTGTTCCGTAAGTCTCCTAAAGATACGACGGCGGAGTTTCCGACGGGGACTACACCGTTCGGCTTTACAAGGTTCAATGTAGTGTATGAGTCAATCCCGCTCTGATTACCTGCCAGACCGTAGCCAATACGGAATTTCAGATTATCCACCATCGGCAACTGCTTCATAAATTCTTCTTCACTAATCACCCATGCGGCAGATGCGGAGGGGAAGAATCCCCATTTATGGTTCGCTCCGAATTTGGAGGAAGCATCTGTACGGGCGTTCAGCGTCAGTACGTAGCGGTCGGCGTATGTATAGTTGAAACGTCCCATGAAAGATGCCAGACGGGGTTGGTCGTAGTAAGAATTAGTGCCTTCCCACAAGCGGAGTGCGCCTGCCTGAAGATTATTATACCCGAATTTGTCGGTGCTGAAATTGCTTACTGTTGTATAATATCCCGTGTAGGTTTCTTTTTGAAGTTCGGCAAGTGCCAACACGTCAAAGAAATGTTTTTTCCAGTTTTTCTTATAGGTCAGCATCATGTTGCCCAGCAAGGATTCTCGCTTTTTGGTTCCTTTGTAAGCCTGGCCGTTCGCCCAGACGGAGGTGGGGAGGTATTGCGAATTTTCCACGATATTATAGGTATAGGCGCCGAAAAGGTTTAGTTTCAGTCCTTCCAGCAGATTGAAAGTCAGACGGGCGTGCGTGCTGATGTGCGAAGTGGCATCATCGTCCTGCACTTCCATCCATGCCAATGGATTGGTGATTTGGCTGGCAGTCGTTATTCCGTCCCAGGAATTAGTGACGGGGTCTTTATGGTTGGGATAGGTGGGGTTGAACGTGGCTGCCGAATAGAATGTTTTCTGATAATCCACCAGATTATGATTCTTCTGAATGGAACCGAACATTCCCAGCTCGCAGTTCAGGAAGCCGTCGAACATTTTCTGATTCATGTTCATATTCGAAGTAAAGTTTTTCATGTCTTCATTCAAAATCACTCCCTGACGATCCATGAAACCAAGAGAAACGCGATAGCTGGACTCACTGGAACCGCCATAAAAGGCGATGTGATGGTTTTGTTGTAGTCCTGTCTGTTCAATCTCTTTCTGAAAATCGGTGTTATTTCCTTTGTCCAGAATGGAAATGCCGCGTTCCGAGGCAACACGGCGGTACTCATCGCCGGACAGCATTTTCAGATTCTTGTAGACGGTGGAAATTCCGAAGCTACCGTTGTAGGCTACCTGTGTTCTGCCGCTCATTCCTTTTTTGGTGGTGACTTCAATCACACCGGAGGCTCCTCGTGAACCGTATTGTGCGGTTTCGGAAGCGTCTTTCAAAATGGTGAAGCTCTCAATATCCGTAGGGTAAATAGAGGTGAGCATACTCAAGTCGCCAAATACTCCGTCGACGATTATCAAAGGGTCATTGCCACTGGTCAGTGAGGTGGTTCCCCGCAGGCGTACCGCATCTAAGGCTGCCGGACCGTTTGATCCGCGTTGGATGGTCAAGCCCGGCACACGTCCGCGGATTGCTTCCAAAGGGTTCGTTATCTGGTCTTTATTCATCTGTGTCTCCGTAATCTTCTCTACGGAACCGGAGAGGGTTTTCAAACTTCCGGTGGCATATCCAACAGTTATCAATGAGTCTATGGGCGTGACGGGAATCTTCTGCGCCAAGGTGCTCTCGCACGGAATTACCAGAAGAAGAAGGCTGTAGAAAATGAGTCTAGCGTGTTGTACCATATTCTTAGTTTTTAAGGTAATAATACAAATATAACAAAAAAAGAGGGAATCTGGTTGAGTAGATTCCCTCTTTTATTCATAAATGATATTGACAATGTCTATTTCACGATTATCTCATCCGTAAATATCCAACCTCCGAATTCACTTCCGGCCTGTGCCTGGTAACGTACGTATCTTCCTTTGGCTTCTCCCTGCCATGAAATATCCGTAAACCGGATAGGGGTTTCTTTGCTCACTTCAAAGTGTTGTTTTTGCAACTCCGTGAAGTTAATCCCATCATCGGAAATGGAAATAATCACTGTCTCCGGCAGGAATACTTCCGCGCCGACCACTTGCATAAAAGCGGCGGTGACGGAATGGATAGGGGTTTCTTTTTCCATATCAATCGTCACATCGAGACGGTTGTCCGAGATAAATCCTTGCCATGAACCATCACCGTAAGTCCAGTCACCACGTATACCGTCTGTCAGGGCTGTGTTGCCTTGTGCGGGATAATGGGGGCTATAGGAGGAGTTATAGATCACTTTTTTACCGAGCGCCAAATGGCTGACTGGTTGAAGAGATTCGGGACGGCTGCCGATTTCTTTGCTCAAATCGAAAGGATGGTATCCTTTTTTCTGTAAATCGGCCACTGCTGACAGTGCGCGGGTATGGAAATCGGGCCACGACTTACGTTCCGGAGCCGACCAGGCTACTTCCGCCAATGCCAGCATACGGGGATAAATCATATATTCCACGTGTTCGGGAGTGGGGATATATTCCACCCATAGGTTGCCCTGCACGCCGTAGACTAACTTTGCCTGCTCCGCAGTTAAAGAAGCGGGAACAGGATCGTAGGTATATACTTTCTTCAATGGCAGGTAGCCGCCGATAGCTTCCGGCTGGGAGTACGGGGCGTCCTGATAGCTGTCCAGATAACAGTATGCACCCGGTGTCATGATGGCATGATGGCCGGAAGTGACGGCAGCGATACCACCCTCTTCTCCACGCCACGACATAACGGTTGCATTGGGCGCAATGCCTCCTTGCAGAATCTCGTCCCATCCCAAGAGACGGCGTCCGTGATTGTTGAGGAACTTTTCGATACGGTGTATCAGATAGCTTTGCAGCTCGTCTACATTGGCCAGATGCTCGTCTTTCATTCTCTTCTGACATTTCGGACAGGTCTTCCAAGCCGATTTACCGGCCTCATCACCTCCTACATGAATGTATTCGGAAGGGAAAAGTTCCATGACTTCCGTCAGTACATTCTCCAGAAAGGTGAAAGTTTCTTCATTGCCGACACAGAAATCGGAGTTCTTGTAAGGTTCTCCCGAACAGGATAGCTGCGGGTAGGCAGCCAGCACTTCTTCCGAATGGGAAGGCATTTCAATCTCCGGAATCACGGTGATATAGTGCTGACGGGCATATTCCAGTATTTCACGAATATCGTTCTGGGTGTAATAGCCGCCGGAAGCTCCGGGTTCATCGTAACGGAGGTATTTACGTCCACCGTTCCACCATTTCTTCCAAGTGGGGTCTGTACGCCAGGCTGCAAAATCGGTCAGTAAAGGGTATTTCTTGATTTCAAGCCGCCAGCCTGCCGCATCGGTCAGATGCAGGTGCAAACGGTTGATTTTGTAATATGCCAATGCATCTATCTGCTTCTTTATAAACTCTTTGGTAGAGAAATGTCGGGATACGTCCAGCATCAGTCCGCGGTAAGCAAAACGCGGGGTGTCTTCTATCTCGACAGAGGCTACGGAATAGCTGCCTGTGCCCGCCGGTTGCATCAGCTGTAACAGGGTTTGCATTCCATAGAATAATCCGGCTCCCGAAGTTGCCCGGATCTCGATTCGTTGAGGGGTGACGGAGAGTGTATAGCTTTCCGGTGATGGTAATTGGGGGGTCTTGGGGGTTATCAATAAGAAAAGCATCTGTTTCCTGTCTTTCATTCTCGCTTCTTTCAATTGAACAGGCAATGCTTTCAGGTAATTCTCCCAGAGTTCCGCTTCTCCACCTTGCAGGTTTGTATAAAGTTTAGTCTTTTCTGACAGTAAAAAAGAGCCCGTCCCCTGCTCCATTTTTAATGGGACAGGTATGACGGACTGTGCCAGAATGGGATGTGCATGGAAGCACATCCCCAATATCCATAAGAAAAGACAAACTTTAGGGTATTCTTTTCTTATATTCATTAATCAATTTTGATTTCGTCTACAAATAAAAATGCGTTTTTACCTTTTCCTCCATGCCATGCCGGAAGTGATTTCTCCGGTGAAGCAATGACTCTCACGTATTGGATGGTCACAGGAGCAAAGGTTAGTTTATGCTCAACGATTCCGTCTTTGTCTGTCTCTTTCATCTCCGGATATTCTTCGGAAGCAATCTTTTTGAAGGTCTTGCCATCATCTGAAGTTTCTACGGACAGGTTTCTGGCATCAAATACCCAGTCTCCTTTTGCTACATTTGTAGAGATTGCCACGCTTGAGATTTCAGTAGGTTGCTGGAGGTCGATAGTCATATCCATGTCGTTTCCGTTGAAAGCGATCCAACGGCCTGACCTGTAACTGCTATTTCCTTTCAGACCATCTACCAAAGTGGAAGCTCCTTTGAACAGGTATTGTTCATTGATAGGCTGATTGGCTACAATCGGCTTCATGCTGGATTTGCTGAAATCAATCTTCTCTGTCACTGTCTTGCTTTCGCCGTTGGGACGAATGGCTTTGGCGGACAGGGTTACATTTTCCTTGATTTTCAATACTCCTTCGTAAACAGGAGAAGCGGCAGTAGGTTCTGTGCCGTCTAATGTATAGTAAATAGGGGCACCGTCGATGGTAGACAGGGTAACGTCCATTGTTCCTTCTGCCGGATTCGGGTCAAACTCGGCTTGTACGTCAAATACGTGTTTAGCGTAATTGTATCCTTCTGCATCGTACCACTTAATCAGTTGTGGAAGACGGGACAGGAAGTCGGCATAGTTTTTCTTTTCGGGGCTGGACCACTGAATTTCACACAAAGCAGCCCAACGAGGCAATACCATGTACTGTGCATGCGGGAAGGTAGCGATATATTCTGTCCAGAGGTTGGCTTGCACTCCCTTGATGTATTTCTGTTCTTCCGGAGTAAGAGAAGCCGGCATCGGCTCGTAGCTATACACTCTTTCCATGGGCAGATAACCACCGATACCGAACGGTTCGTTTTCTACGTCTTTAGCTTGGTAGTAGTCGAAATACAGGTAGGTGTTCGGTGTCATGATGACATCGTGTTTCTGCTTCGCAGCTTCGATACCACCTTTCTCACCACGCCATGACATCACGGTAGCATTAGGAGCAAGTCCGCCTTCGAGGATTTCATCCCAACCGATGATCTGACGTCCGTGGTCGTTCAGGAATTTCTCAATATGGTTGATGACAAAGCTCTGCAAACGTTCTTCTTTACTGTGGTTCTGATCAGATTTCAGCCCCAATGCTTTGATACGTGCCTGACATTTCGGACATTTTTCCCATCTCACCTTCGGACATTCGTCGCCACCTACATGGATATATTCCGACGGGAAGATTTCAATCAGTTCACCAAATACATCTTCAAGGAATTTCAAGACTTGGTCGTTTCCGGCACAAAGCACATCTTCGGATACACCCCATTGTCTCCATACTTCGTACGGGCCACCGGTACAACCCAGTTCAGGATAAGCGGCAAGGGCAGCTTGCATGTGTCCCGGAAGGTCGATTTCGGGAATAACTGTAATATAACGTTCGGCAGCATACGCCACTATTTCTTTCGCCTGTTCCTGTGTATAGAAACCACCATAAGGCTTACCGTCATATTCGCCGGAGTTACGTCCGATAACTGTTTCTGTTCTCTTGGAACCGATTTCTGTCAGTTTCGGATATTTCTTGATCTCCAAACGCCAGCCCTGGTCTTCCGTAATATGCCAATGGAAACGATTCATATTGTGCAAAGCCATCATATCGATATAAGTCTTTACTTCATCTACTGTAAAGAAATGACGACTGGTATCGAAATGCGCGCCACGATAGCCAAAGCGGGGAGCGTCATTGATTTCTACGGCTGGCATGGCAATATCCGTACCGACAGCCACAGGCAATGATTTGCGCAGGGACTGAATGCCATAGAATACGCCGGCTTCCGTAGGACCGGTAATCGTGATTCCGTCACCGGTAACTTTCATCTGGTAGGATTCCGGATTTTCGTTCTCCGTGCCTAATGCCAGTACGATTGCATTTTTACCTTCTGTTCCGGCTTCAATGGCGAAATCCTTTCCGGTAGCCGTTTTCAGATAGTCTGCCAGGAATTTTGCGTTGCGTTGCATCTTCTCGTTTCCTTCCGGATAGAGAATTTTCACACTGCTCTTGAGGATGAAGGGACTTCCTTGAGCGATTACAATTTCTTGTGGCATGGGGATGATCTGGTAGTTGGCTTCCTGTTGCGCCGATTGGCAAGAGGCAAAAAGTCCTGCTAGTGCCAGACATCCGGTTAATTTTAAGAGTTGCTTCATAAACTAAAAAATTAGGTGTTAAGTTATTAATAGATTAATTATAAGTTTCACGAATATGTTTGATTGTCAAAGGCAGTTCCTCTCCTTTCTTTATTTGGGAAGAAGTGATGACAACCGTTTTACGTTCTCCGGGAAGAAGGTCGAAAAAGTTGTCGCTGAAACGGGCTCCCTGCAAAGGAATTTCAATAAAGACATCTTTTGCAAGAGCGGGAGAAAACAATGTCAGTTCACACATGCCGTCTTTCTGTTTCATCTTGCAGGAAACGGTTGTTTCAGGCAGAAGCAGGTCTTTTGTTTTTCTAAAGAAGTATACGGTTTCGGCAAGGGTGTTTCCTGCCTTGTCTTTCAGGGTCAGTTGCATGAAACAGCGTTGCTGTTCTTCCGGCGATAGCCAGGTGTCGGGTTTTATACGGTACACGCATTGGGAAGTGTTAGCCGGAACTGTCAATGTGTTGAGTCGTATCGGCTTGCCTTGTTTCTTTCCGTCAAAGTCTGTTACTTTCATTTCCAACATCAGGTGGTCTTTGGTGTCCGGACAATCGGAAATCAGGTAGATATTGAGGCTGTCGTTCTGCCGGATAGGATTGATGAGGATTGGAGCAAAGGCTCGTTTGGCTTGGTAATGCAGGGCTTTCCAGTTACCGTAATAGTCGATGCTCGACCAGGATACTACCGGCCAGCTATCATTCAGTTGCCAATACAGGGTACCCATACAGTAAGGACGGTTCCGGCGGTGTGCTTCCAGTCCGTGACGCATTCCTTGTCCTTGCAGTACTAATCCGACATAGACAAAGTCTTCAAATTTTTCGGGGATGATATAGTCGCGCTCCATGTAGGTACGAATCAGGGCGTTGCCGATGCTGCTTTTCTGATGAGCATTCATCACTCCCGATTCTATCTGATAATCTTCCGGAGCGGCGAAAGTGGAGATGGTCTTCATTTCCGGGAAGGACTGAAAACCGAATTCGCTCATGAAACGGGGCAGGTCTGTATCGAGTGACTCGAATGTTTTTTGACCATACCAGACTCCCCAATTATGGCTGTCTCCTATTCCCCAGGATTCAGGACGCCCCCAGTTGGCAAAATACGGGGAGCTGTGTATGTAGAAACGGTCGGCATCCAGTTCCTTAACCTTGGCTGGAAGGAGCTGATGGAACAGTTTGTCGTAGCCTCGAAACATTTCCTGATAGATTTCGGGCGGGAAGTTCTTGTCGAATCCCCAATATTTTAAGGCTTCCAGTATTTCGTTATTACCGCACCACATCGCCAGGGAAGCATGATTGCGAAGGCGACGGATGTTATAGCAGGCTTCCGCCTCTACCCTTTTCAGGAAGGTGGGGTCGGACGGATAGGGAGTGCAGGCAAACATGAAGTCTTGCCACACCAGTATTCCGTTTTCATCTGCCAGGTCATAGAAACGGTCATCTTCGTACGTTCCACCTCCCCATACACGAATGACATTCATGTTCGCTTCGCGGATGTCGCGGAATAAGGTTTGGTAGCGTTCGGTAGTGACGTTAGTCAAGAGTGCATCCTGGGGGATGTAATTGGCTCCTTTGGCAAACATAGGTACACCGTTTACTTCAAAATAGAAGGATTCTCCGTCTTTATCTTTTTCATTAACGAGGCGAACGGTACGCAGTCCTATCCGGTGCGATTGCTCGGCTACGACTTTATCTTCTACTATGATTTGAGCGGAGAAATCATACAGGGCGGGCTTTCCCCATCCATTCGGCATCCAACGTACGGGGGATGCCACTTCGGAAGGTATGGAAACATGATTGATTCCGGGCTGTAAGGTGATTGCCTGGCTGATGCTTTTTTCTGCACTTCCTTCGAATGAGGTATTGATTCTCACCTCTGCCTGAAGTGGCCGGGGGAGTATGTTGCTTATTTCTAATTCATTAGATAGGTTTGCGAGCTGGTCGGTCAGTGCGAGTTGCTTTATGTGGTAGTCACTGATAGAAGCTGCGTCATAAAAACGGATGGTCACCGGACGCCAGATGCCGCTGGTCACCATGCGGATTCCCCAGTCCCAGCCATAGCTGTAAGGGGCTTTACGGGAGAATATGCTTAAATGTTTGTCGTGATGGTCGTTGTCTGCCGGATAGTTGAATCCGTTCGAGTTATATTGAGGCAGTGTCTGCCGGATAGGGGAATGAAAATAGATGTGAAGAAGGTTTTCTCCGATACGGAGTTGGGACTTGACAGGTATGGTATAACCGACAAACATGTTATCGGCTTTCAGCAACAGTGCTCCATTGAGGTATACATCAGCGTATGTGTCAAGGCCTTCAAAAACCAATTGGGCGTCATCCCGTTTCAGTTGTTCGGGGGTAACTATAAAAGCAGTCCGGTATTCCCAGTCTTCATTTTCCACCCACTGAATCTTTTGTTCATTGATGCCATAAAAAGGATCGGGAAGTTGTTTATGGTTAATAAGATCCTGATGAACGGTGCCCGGAACCTGTGCCGGTCGCCACAGCTCCGTCCCTGCCTGGGAAAACTCCCAGCCTGTATTTAGAACGACAACTTCGGAATTGTCATTGCTCTGTGCATATGCCATACTGCAACAGCATAGTAGTTCACATGCTATTTGAGCCTTTTTTCCGATCAAATTAATCATCATAGTGGGGCATTAGATATTAACGGATTCAAAGATATTATTTTTTCAGCAAATTTCACTGATAATTTAACAAAATATGTTGTTTTTGCACGCCACGATAAATATACGGTTTTATTCTTTTATCATATCGGATAGTTTAACCGCTATTATATCTATCATTTCATTCCTAACAAATCTGTTAATTTCACCGCCTGAAAAGTCATGTGTGCCACACTGCTCTCATATAGAATACCGATTGTCTCTTTATCAATCATCGTCAGGCAACTATATCCCCATCCTTCTGCTTCGTCGAGCATGATTTGATGTTCGGGCAACCAGGTAAGTCCTTTATCCAGACTTGTTTTTATTGTTATATGATTGCGCCCTTTAGTCGTATCCGGATTTGAAAACAACAGGAGGTCTTTATTCAAAACGTTGTCCTTGGCATCGACATGAATCAGACTGGCCATACATACCGGTTCCTGAAGTGCCTTACGTGAAGACGGGTGTTCTGTCCAGGTTTTTCCCAAATCTTTCGTTATGGCAATAGCCCGGCTTCCTCCTCTATTGTCACGCATATTCAGCATCAATACTCCCGGTTCTATTTCCGCAACTTGTGCTTCCGTTGTATTTGTTCGTGCCATATTGTGCATTTTCCACGTTTTCCCCCGGTCTTTACTATACATGATTCCTGCATTCGGAACACGGGTAGAGTCTATAAACTGCGTTGGAAATACTAATGTGCCGTCGCTCATCGTTATTCCACGTCCGGGTCCTTGAAGGAGAAAATACCAGGACGGATCTTTTACCTGCTCTGTTATATTGATCGGTTTCGACCATGTTTTACCATCGTCTGTACTCTTTGCCAATACCAGCTGTGCGGTATGGTTTATATCCATTCCCGAATGGGAGCTCCACCAGGCACGTTGATTACCCATACCATGTGTCCATGCGGCAACCACCCAGACGGTATTAGTTTGGGTATCTACCAAAATAGAGGGATCTCCTACCCCATTCTGTGCTTTAGGCAAACCGCCATACTCACCAAATGAAAGCGGAAGACGCATTTTCTCCCAGCTCTTCCCTCCGTCAGTGCTACGACTCAAACCCACATCTACATATTCCTGTAAATCGACACTACTATTATATCGGACATCGTACACTCCCAATAATGTTCCTTTATTGGTTGTCACTAATCCGGGAATACGGAAGGAAGCAGAACCGTCATTACCAGCATGACGAACTCCGACTGCCATCCGGTGAGTAATATCTTTCGGGGAAATAAATTTACAATATAGTTCTTTCCCATCCACTTTTACAGCATGTAAATCAGAGACTATTTTAGTATGCAAAGAGGCATCTGTTTTCATCTGCAAACTGATCCAAAAAAAGTTGACACCTGGAAATAAATTGTAATTACCTCTTAATACAACTTTTTCCGATGGTCCGACCTCTGCACATTTTATGGAATAGGAAGGATTAGCCGCCAATGTCGCACCCGGTCGATGGCTAGATATGTACTCTACAGGGGCAAAGCGATTTTTGTTTTGATCTTGTAAGGCCTCTGTTCCTCCATAATAGAGTTTGATTGCCTGGACATCCGCTAAGTTGGTACTTTTACTGAAATCTAAAACAACTTCATCGAGCATCTTGCTTTCCTTTGCATCCAACCGGATATAGAACAGAACATTGTCCTGCCGCTCTATCAAAACCGGGATTTGTGTTTCATGGATAAACACTGTGTCTGAAGCTTTTACGTCAAAAGAATAGCCTAATAAGACAAGGAAAAGTAAATAAAAAATTCTTCTCATAATGGGGGTATTAGTTAGTTTAACGCGATAAAGATAAAACTTTTCTACCATAATACAGCTATGCAAACAGTTAACTTTCATTTTACCAAGTTCTGGTAGGACTAGTCAA
>OGJU01000061.1_pt1 | contig 134120 bp, 95 predicted proteins | sample 1572251 | NCBI WGS metagenome assembly OGJU01 (sample SAMEA2582144, study PRJEB24529) | metagenome | biome: Human gut stool | place: China | collected 2011
TCTTCTCCTATACTTGTACTACTTGTTGAATTATGTAAATCTCTCAAAGAACTCTCTCGCTATCGTTTCTCGATTGCGGCTGCAAAGGTAAGGACTTTTTTTTAATCTCCAAATTTTTCGGTGAAAAATTCTCGATTTATTTTCTCTCGTCGATCTCCGGGCGGTTGGAAATTATCGCTTGGCCCAGCCAACCTCATCCCCTACCCAAGGATACCTCCACGTTTCCATCATTTCTGAAGCGCCGTTCTCTCTCGAATGCGGGTGCAAAAGTAATGCTATAAAACATACGGTCCAAATTTATCGGGCATTATTTTGCAAGTTTTTTACGGCAACGGATATCGGGTACATTATAATATAGGATACGCAAAAATACCGACTGCTCACGGAAACGATATAGCCGGTACCCTTGCCATCATAGCGGCAATACTGTGCCACTACGATGGCACGGCCCTGCCACACGGATGGCACAGCGTTGCCACTGTGATGGCACGACCGTGCCAAAGGCGATAAATAAACTGGCACTGCAAACAATTGATAAACAAACATATGCTAGCATGAAAATTTCCCCAGAGGAGACATCTAAAAGACAGGGGACTTTATCTTTTATCTAGATATCTAAAGACAGAATAAAAATCTGCCGTTTTTTTTCATATATTTGAGGTCTCATCTAAATATAAACAAATAATGAAGCACTTGAGTTCCTCTATTTTATTGGGGCTTGGGTTGTTTTCCTTCTTCTCCTGTAAAGAAGCGACAGCGCCCGCCCCTATCCTGCCCGTTCCCACGCCGGCACAAGTTGAATGGCATAAGATGGAAACATACGCCTTTGTCCATTTCGGATTAAATACGTTCAATGATCTGGAATGGGGTTACGGAAATACTCCCGCCTCCACATTCAATCCAACGGATCTGGATTGCGATCAATGGGCGCAAACAATCAAAGCCGCCGGATTGAAAGGCGTAATCTTAACCACCAAGCATCACGACGGTTTCTGTCTATGGCCTACCGCCACAACCGAATATAGCGTAAAGAATTCTCCTTGGAAAGATGGCAAAGGGGATATGGTAAAAGAACTATCCGACGCTTGTAAGAAACACGGGCTGAAATTCGGTGTCTATCTCTCCCCTTGGGACAGAAACAGTGAGAACTACGGACAACCGGGATATGTAGAGAAATTCCATGCCCAATTACATGAATTAGTCTCCAACTATGGCCCGTTGTTCGAATACTGGTTTGATGGGGCAAACGGTGGCAATGGCTGGTATGGCGGCACGAATGAAACCCGTGCTATAGACGCCAAGACCTATTATCAATATGAGCGGGCACGAGACACGATCAAGGCGCACCACCCGGACATCATGGTTTTCGGAGGGACAGTACCCGATATCCGCTGGATCGGTAACGAGGAAGGTTGGGCCGGTGATACCCAATGGAGCATCTTCGCCCCGGAACCCTCCATGCCTACTTTCCAACAGAGTGTATGGGGAGATGAGAACGGACCGATGTGGCTAGGTGGAGAATGCGATGTATCTATCCGTCCGGGATGGTTCTATCACTCCCGGGAAGATCACCAAGTCAAATCTCTGGCAAAATTAGTCGATCTTTATTACCGAAGCGTCGGGCATAACGCCAATTTCCTATTGAACTTCCCCGTAGCGTTGAACGGAAAAATAAGTCCGGTAGACTCCGCCCGTGCCGTACAATGGTATCAAACCATCCAAAATGACTTTAAGGAGAATCTTTTGAAAGGATGTTACGTACAAGCGAGCAATAAAAGAGGACGTAATTTTAGTCCCAATAAGGCAGTAGATGGGGATTGGGATACCTATTGGGCTACGGACGATGGAGTAACCAGTGGTTCATTGACTTTCACGTTAACCCATCCTACCGATGTAAACCGCTTGGTAATACAAGAATATATCCCATTAGGACAACGAGTACGCTCGTTCAATATCGAACTCGAGCAAGGGGGTAAATGGATTCCGGCACAGACTGTGGATTCTACGACAACTGTCGGCTATAAACGAATTGTCCGTTTCCAGACCGAGAAAGCGGAGAAGATACGCATCAACTTCACGGACGCCCGCGGGCCGCTTTGTATCAATAACGTGGAGGCATACCTTGCCCCCGCCTTGGTGACCGAGCCAACGATTGCCCGTAATATCAATGACGAGGTAACCATACAGGCCGGGGATAAAGGCTCCGAGGTTCATTATACCACCGACGGTTCAGATCCGACCAAGGACTCACCGCTTTATCAGGCGCCATTCGCTTTCGCTCAAAAAGGAACTGTCAAGGCGATTGCCTATGATCCGACTTTCGATACAGTCAGTCCGGTTTCCGCGCAAACGTTCGATATTCCTGCTTGTGATTACACGATCGTATCACCGAAAGATGAGAAAACCAGCCTGATCCTAGACGGAAACGGCTACACGACCTACTATTTGCCACAAGGGAAACAAGAGTTAGTCGTACAATTAGCGAAAGAAATGCCTATATCCGGATTCCGCTACACCCCGAACCAAGGACGTGACGCAAGCGGTCATATCTCCAACTATCAATTATATATTAATGGAAAGAAGGTGGCCGAAGGCGAATTCTCCAATATCAAGGCTAACCCGATCGAGCAAGTCGTACATTTCCCGATAACGAAAGGTAACCAAATCCGTTTGGTCGCAACCCGTATCGTAGATAATAAAAAGCAAGCGGGTATCGGTGAATTCTCGGTAATTACGGAAAAATAAAGAATATCTAATAAAAGCAGAAGGGACCGCCTCGAAAGTTTAATTTCCAGAGGCGGCCCCTTTTTATTATTTATCAATCTTTTATTTATCCTTGAAGGTACCGGTTCATTTGCTTATACACGGCACGTATATTTAATGGTTTAGATATATGAGCGTTCATACCGGCCTCCCTACTTTTCTGCACATCCTCAGCGAAGGCGTTGGCTGTCATAGCGAAGATAGGAACCTTTTGAGCATCAGAACGCCCTAATGCCCGGATACATCGGGTAGCCTCATAGCCATCCATATGAGGCATCTGCACATCCATCAATATCAAATCATAATATCCTTCGGCAGATTCCTTAAACATCTCTACGGCCTGTACCCCGTCCTCAGCACTCTCCACCGACGCACCGGTAACTCCGATCAATTCCTCCGCTATCTCCCGGTTAAGCTCATTGTCCTCAACCAATAAGATCCGTTTACCTTTGAAGTCATAATCAACAGCATAACAATCCTTCGCAAGGTCATTCCTCCCATTAATATCGGAAAAACGAGTGGGCTTACCCGATTCCTTTATTTTGCCGAAAGGCAGATCAACGGTGAATGTACTGCCATTCCCCTGCACGCTCGTCACATGTATGCCACCACCCATCAACCCTGTGAAACGCTTAACGATAGAAAGCCCTAATCCTGTACCTCCATATTTATAAGTAACATCCACATTTTCCTGTTCGAACGATTCGAAGATTTTATCATAATTCTCCTCGGCTATACCACATCCCGTATCGATTACCTCGAAACGAAGGTAAACATTCTCTTGATCCTCACCTGTTTTAGATACCCGAAGTTTAATCATTCCCTTGGCCGGCGTAAATTTCAGCGCATTCGATAACAGGTTGGAGAGAACTTGATTCAAGCGCAAGGAGTCTCCTATAATCTGTACTTCCAGATCACTAGCCAATATCGTCTCATAGCTGATCCCTTTACTCTTGGCCTGCTCGCCATACAGATTTTCAAGGTCCTGCAAGAATGCCCGGAAATTAAAGCTCTCATGTCGAAGTTCCACTTTTCCGCTTTCTATCTTCGACATATCCAGCACGTCGTTAATGAGAGCGAGAAGATGCTTGGAAGACATGATTACTTTCTCTAGGCAATCCTTTATCTTATCGGTATTATCTATGTTTTGCATGGCGATAGTACTCATACCTACAATTCCGTTCATCGGCGTACGGATCTCATGACTCATCCGGGAAAGAAACTCGCTCTTCGCCAAGTTAGCCGCCTCAGCCCGTTTCAGGTTGCCCTGTATCACGGTCGCTTTCATCCGGGCCCCTATAGCCAGCAGTAATGCCGTAAATAGCACCGACAGGACAAACATCACGATAAACATAAATTGTAAGGGATTCGCATATATAAAGTCCGTAAGAGAGAATTCATTCACGCCGATAGATTCCAGATTCCGATTGCGTATAACAGTCCTCTCGGACTCAGAAAGATTATTGATCGCCTTGTTGAGTATGGTAAGCAAATCCGGATCGACCGGGATAGGCAACGCGAAACTTATCGTACTCTGATCATTGACCAATGCCACAGGAGCAAGATTGGTGAAATGATAACGCGAAATATCCTGTTCCATTTTAGAGGACAATCCATAGATAAAATCAGCCTCTCCGCTATTGACAGCGGCTAATGCCTCCTTAATGCCCGGATAGGACCGAATCTTCTCCGCAGATATGCCACTTGGAAATCGCTGACTTTCCACCAAAGCACCAACCAAACCCGGAGCGGGATAACTACAGGCTTTATTGCGTACTATGATATTGTTCGCACTCACATAAGAGGCTGAAAGCGCAAGCCCTAGCTGGGCCGCATCGTTCTCATCTCCCAAGAAAAAGCCTAAGATATCAGCTTTCCCTCGTTGTACCAGATGGACCGCATCACTATAATTCTTCGCATACACATACGAAAAATCCAAACCGGTAAAGTCCTTGATCTTATCCAATACATCCACCATGATACCGACATGGTTCTTCTGGGAGGTTTCTTTACAATAAAAGGGATACCAATTCTCCGGAACGGCTACCGTGATCGTTTTCCTTTTCTTGACATATTCCAAGTCCCGGTCACTAAATTGGACATTTACAAGTCGGGCAGGAAAGTTAGCGGCATAACGCTCTGCCGCAAAATTTGGATTAGCATCCAATATCCGTTCCAAAGCCATATTCAAACCATCCAATACTTCCTTATTACCCGGATTGGTTACGATATAATAGGGTTGAGAATTATATGTAGCGATCACCCGTACAGAATCGTGATTGTAAATAATGCCACTCAACAGCAAGTCTATCTCTCCATTCATTAAATAAAAATATAATCCCTCGTCGTTCTTCTGCATATCTTTCAAGCTGTAATATTGGAACTTACAGTCTAATCCGTTGATAGCCAAAAACTCCTTGAGGCGGCAAATATTTTCTTTCGCATTCTCATATACACCGATGGTTTTCCCGTTCATACTCTCCAAATTATAGCTATGGATAGTACGATCGTCAGAACGAGCAAGCAACAAAGAACGGCTATATCCCATATTGTAATCCGGATAAGTATAATATTTCTCTAAACCGGGTATATAATAGTTTCCACCCATCAATTCATACTGACCTGCGATAAATTCATTCAACACGGTTTGCCTATTCGTATCAATGTACTCGTATTCCCAACCGGTATATTTGGCAATCTCATTGAGATAGTCCACGAGCATACCATGATGACTACCGTCCTCCGCCGTCCAACTCATGCCTACCACCTGCGGAAAGGCAACCCGGAGCACACGTTTTTCACTTGTCCGTGCTAACGTAGACAAATGAAACGCCAGCATTATAAATACTAACAAACTTATAGTTATACCATGACCCACATATCTCAGAAGTAAGTTCATTATAATGTATATCTTTTATTATCGGCTTTCCCGATGATAACAACCCCTAGACCTCTCCGCAAAACAACGGTTTATTTAGGATAATGCCTATTCATTCTTGTGAACAAAGCTTTTGCGTACCCCAAAACAGAGTACGCAAATATACTACATTTTATATCACAGCGGATTATAAAATAATTGATTTTTAAGAGAAGATACTATAAAAACAGAAGGGACCGCCTCGAAGGTAAAACACCTCGAGGCAGTCCCTTTCCTAAATCCCAACAAACTTTTATCCCATCGAACTATTGATTACCTGTGTGGTTTTCTCAAAACTCTTCCTTAAGACCTCCTTTACATCCATGGTTTCCCAATATCCCTTATTAAAAAGCTCTACGGATAACCCACCCCGGAAACCGGAGTCGTATAGCAAAGGAAGTACCTTATTAAACGGGCAAATACCATCTCCCGGAAACACCCGATCCGAATCTCTCAACTCCGTACGAGGAGGCAACTCCGGATAATCGTTGATATGAAAAACCGGAAGGATCTTCCCATTTATCAAGCGTAAACTATCAAAACTATTTCCTCCTCTGTACAAATGGTAGAAATCCAATAAGACGGAAGCCCGCGAATGCCCGGAGGCGATCGCTATCGCCATGGTATCCGATAATTGATTCAGAACCCCGGCTCCCCATAGTTCCAATATCGGAGTGACACCCATCTCATCCCCTAAATCCAGTATCGCCCGATAGCGTTCGGAATACTCCGGCAACCGTGTACGATCCAATTGAGTAACTCCTTGAGCAGGAGCGGCGATAAATTTACCGCCCAATCCCGCTACCAGCTCCATATCATGCCGCATTTGGTTTAGCCCTTCCTTCCGTTTCGAAGGATCATCGGCAAACCACGAGGCAAAACCGATCATATTCTCCAATAAAAGTCCGGAGCCTTCCAGCTGACGCCTGAGTGTCTCATAAGTTCCCCCTTGCTTTACGAACGCATCCACATCACGGGTCCATAACTCAATTCCCTCAAAACCAGCCTCGGCACATAAATCAATCTGTTTTTGAACAGGAAGTTTATAACCCGCTATCGTAGAGACATTGAGACAGACACGGAAAGGACGTTTCGAAGAGGATGCTTCGGGTGATGGCTTCTCTTTTTTCTTCGGAGCGCAAGAAGCCAAGCCTGCGAACGTACTGCCCAAAACCGCCAGACCGGTAGTCCGAAGCATATTACGTCTTGAAATCTTTTTCTCAAGCATAACACTCTCGTTTTAAATTAAACCTCCAAAGATTTACGGGCCTCCCGGTCCGGATCATTCCGAGCCTCACACGTATTATTCAAGATCATCACCTCTCCATTTTCTTCCGTGTATTTCGGCCAAGCGGGTAACTCTCCTCCGTTCGGATCTCCTGTCCGCATGAAATTCAACAAAGCGCCAGACATCTTATCTGACAACGCACGAGGTACCTTACCTCCACCCGTATGGGTAAACATCCGATCCGTATTTTTAAACCAGAAACAGATATCCGAGCAATGGAACGCACGCATACGGTTATTAAACAAGGGCGGACACCAGCCAAACCAAGCTACATACACAGGCTGGCCTTGCTTTAATTTTGCGTTAGCCGCCTCAACCACTCGTTGACGGGAAGACAAAATCATCGCCCAAAGCTCCATCGGAGTCTTATCCGGGAAATTCTTGGCGAAAGCCTTCACGATCGATTCCGCTTTATCACCATATTGACTTCTCAGTTTCTCGATCACACCGTCTTGAGTGATTTTTTCCAAGGCCGCATCCGCCCTGTTCGGGTTCCATTCATGGAAAGTCGTACAGAATATCATCGGGACGACAGGAGACTCCAAATGGCTCTCACCGGAGTAGAATACACCGGCCGGAATATTCCGGTCATCAGCAACAGGGCCAAAAGTCCGTCTCATGCTAATCCCTTGATCTTCCCAGCACTTTTTACAAGCCCTATCCGCTATATCCAAATATTCCCGCCAAGGTATTCTTTGCAATTTATCCAGTTGGGAAGCGGTCAGCCCCGCTTCTCTCAAAATATATTCTCCCACCTTCCGGGTCATCACCTGATCGGAAGCTCCTACCGTAGATCCACTTAAAGCCACGGCTCTATGGATCAAACCTTTTGCCGCCGGCATAGCGGCTACTGTACAGACCTTAGAACCTCCTCCGGATTGTCCCATAACCGTTACGTTCCCGGGATCTCCACCGAAATTGGCGATATTATCATGAACCCATCGCAAGGCGGCAATAATATCTAACATCCCCACGTTTCCGGAATCCTTATACGCTTCTCCACCAACACCAGATAAGTCAGAGAAGCCAATCGGCCCCAACCGATGATTAATGGAACAGAATACGATATCTCCTTCCCGGCTTATATTCTCTCCATGATATCCATCCTGCTCGATCCCACTACCATTTGTAAAACCGCCGCCATGCAGCCACACCAATACGGGACGTTTCTTACCATCCGCAATGCCCGGTGTCCATACATTTAAATATAAGCAATCCTCACTCACATCCCAGTAGTTCCAATGATCGGCAAAAGTTCCGTAATTATTGGGCCACCGGTTCTCCATACGTTGCGGCGCCGTATTCCCATAAAAAACCGCTGGTCTCACATCTGTCCACGGCTCTGGCTTTTGGGGAGGCATAAAGCGATTTTTTCCCGACGTATCAGCCCCATAAGGAACTCCCAAGAACGTATATACATGATTCAGCAGATATCCCTGCACCTTCCCATACTCTGTCTGGGCGATGGCGATATCGTCACCGATAAATAAAAACTGTCCATCCTCTCCTTCCTTGACGTTTTGTTTAAGGGAGGAATCCCCGGACGGGGCACATGAGGAAGCCGTTACCAAGCTTCCCATGCTTAAAGAGGCTGTGCCCAGTCCTAGGTTTTTCACGAATTGTCGTCTATCCATATGCATAAAAACACAACTATTAATATCCCGGATTCTGTTTCCAAGATTGGTTTTTCGTAATCTGATCGTATGGTATCGGGAATAAATCACGCGAATTATTATTCAAGGCTTCCTTAAATGTCCAGCTACCTTTAGCGAACTTATCCCAACGAACCAAGTCTTGACGACGCCAACCTTCCCACGCAAATTCACGGCCACGTTCATTGATCAACTCATCCAACGTTAATGTTTCCGGAGTATACACGGGCTGATTTGCCCTTTCACGTATTAACTGGAATGCAGGTTCCGCACACAAAGCTGATAAAGTAGCGGCATTACCACCTCTCAAAATAGCTTCAGCCTTCATATAATAGATATCGGCTAAACGATATAAAACAAAATCATTGTTCATATTACCAGTCATACCCAACTCATATTCATACTTCTGAATACGAGCGCCTTCCCAACGATAAGCGGCATTAATAGAAGATACCTCAATAGTCAATTCCAATTGTTTTCCCGGATTATCACCATCCTCAACAGGCTCTCCCGTGACCTTATCATAAATCAAACCGTAAATAAAAGTCGCCTTTTTCCGAGTATCGTCATCTTTATATAAAGCAAGGAAGTCCGGAGTAGCGCAACCTCCATTCCAACCACCGACATTGATGCCCCACATCTGGCGAGACTTGGGATGTCCGGAGAATTTATGGAAATGAAACTCGTAGTCTCCATTTGAATTGATACCATTTTGCATCGGTACCACGAAAATATTTTCTTTACAAGACTCATTCGCCACTTTAAATGGAGCGGAGAAATCAGATACGACCTCATAATATCCAGAGTTAATCACTTTATCGCAATACTCTATCACTTTATTCATATCGTCCTTATCATAAGAAGAGGCCCCTTTGAACACCTTAGCGTTCAAATATAGTTTTGCCAACATCGTATAAGCCATCGATTTCGTACATCTTCCATAATTCTCGGCAGACGGAGCGTCATCCAAATATTCCATATTATCTAAGATACAATCTACGACTTTCTGATAAAGCTCAGGACGGCTTGTCTGAGGAGAAGCCGTGATTTCACTCTCATACGTGTCGATATAAGGAACGTTCCCGAATAAATCCAGTAAGATAGAATAATAGAAACATCTCAAGATAACAGTCTCCGCACGATATTTATTATAGATATCGACATCCATCTCCTCTTTATATGTATCCAAGTCGTAAACCACACGGTTACATGTCGTTATTCCAGAAAATACGGAAATCCACACATTATTCAATGCATCCAGATTGTATTGCCATTGATGACGATGGAAATCCTGCCATACCCCTCCGTCATACCAGTCATTACCCGGCGCACGAGTCGGAACAACACATTCATCCGAGGAAACAGTCTGCAACCCCCATACTCCCCAGTGATTCTGATAAGCCTGCAATTCCGCATAGGCAGCACCTACCGCTTGCGGAATCAAAGAAGGATCCGCATAAAAGTCATTTGATACCATTTGTCCCGTCGTATCTTCATCCATATCCGTACAAGAAGGAGCGATAACCAAGAAACAAATCATTGATACTATATATATTAAACTATATTTTTTCATAACCTTCGATATTTAGAGTATCCATTAAAACGTAACATTCAAACCAAGAATAAAAGAACGGCTAGCCGGATAATAACGAGTCCTCTCAATACCCATATTATCTAATCCTACCATATCAACCTCCGGGTCGATACCCTTATAGCCTGTGATCGTAAACAAGTTCTGACCAGTCAAGTACAAACGTAAGTTTTGCATGAAACCTAATTTCTTCACCGGCACATTATAACCCAATGTGATATTGTCCAACTTCACAAAAGAACCATCCTCCAAATAATAACTAGAAGCTTGAGCCGCATCTTGCAACGGGATATCCATTACCGAAGCCAACATATTCTTCTCCTTTCCAGCCACATTCCGATTCTCCAATGCCATACGGCTTACATTATATACATCATTGCCTACGACAGCACGGAATGTAAACGATAAATCGAAGTCACGATATTTAAACTCGTTAGTCCATCCTGCTATAAAATCAGGTTGCGCATTACCTACGATCTCACGATCCTCATTATATGTAAAGTCACCACTACCATCGACATCCTTGAATTTCCATTTACCATCTTCCGTAAATCCCTCGAATACCGGCAAATAAAAATCACCGACCTTGCCACCCGGGACCAAACGAATCAATGGAGTCGAGTTCATACCTCCTAAATCACCATCCGACAAATAACCGGTCTCAATCCAGTCAGTCTGGAAAGTCTCATTACTTAATTTGTCCAATTTATTCGTGTTAAATGAGAAGTTAATAGAACTAGTCCATGAGAAGTTCTTATTCTGCACCGGGGTTCCAGAAACAGAGAATTCCAGACCTTTACTTGTAGCGTCGCCAACATTCGCCAACATAGAAGAATATTGATAAGGAGGAGTCGGAACCTTATATTTATACAACAAATCTGAAACCTTACGGGTATACAAATCAACGGTCACGTTCAAGCGGTTATTCAACGCTGCAAAATCAACACCTAGATTCCATTCGCCTTTCCGCTCCCATTTCAAATCCGGATTCTGGTTCTGTGTCGGCCCATAAGCATTGATCCATTGTTTAGAAGTATGATCATAAAAACGGCCTACCACTCCCATCATTGACAAAGACAAATAATTATCTGAAGGCATATTTCCTGTCACGCCATATCCCAAGCGCAATTTCAAATCGTTAATCCAGCTAGCGCTTTCCATAAAAGCCTCATTACCGATAGACCAACCGACACTTACCGCAGGGAAAGTTCCCCATTTATAATCCGCACCTAAACGAGTAGAACCCTCACGTCGTACAGACGCTGATAACAAGTAACGATTTCCCCAGTTATAATTTACACGGCCGAAGAACGAAACCAAATTATCTTGAGAAACCGAACCATCCATCATGCTTTGGCTAGGGTTATTAATCAAGTTACTACCCGCACCCAAATTATAGTAAGAATATACATCCGAATCAAAATTCGAGTTATTCATACCAAATGATTCCCGATAGTTATGCTCATAGGTATACCCACCTAATACCACCAAATGGTGTTCTCCAAAAGATTTTACATAGTCGATCGTCGTCTCCAGTGTTTTATTAAAACGAGTATTAAAACTCCGAGACGCTGACCCGAAACTAGAAGTGTTAAATACCTCTCGTGAGGTATAAGTACCCTTATTTATATCAGAGTATTTCAATGAGCCAAAAGCTTGCGCACGAAGTCCTTCCAAAATGTTCCAAGTTACACGAGCAGACCCTTGGAAAAGTCCGCCTTTTGTACGACGGTCACGCTGCATAATATAAGCCACCGGATTTGAATATCCCTGAATATCCAGCGCATAATACCCTCCGGCATCTATCGTTCCCGTCTCGTCGTATACGGGTGCCGTAGGATTATAATAATACGCATGCTTAAAAGCGGAATAATCATCATAGCTGGAATTCTCACCTTCCCGGTCAAAACGACGATAAGTAGCGTCGTATGCTATTTGAATCTTTTTATCGAATAAATTCTGATTAGCGGAAAAACGAGCGATCATCTCATTGAACCCTGACTTAAGAGCGATACCTTGATTATTTCGATAAGATACAGAAGCCCGGTAATTAAAATCGGTCGTACCTCCTGTCAATGCCAAGTTATGCGAATGAGAGAACGGAGTTCGGGTAATCTCATCCATCCAATTCGTATCATATCCCCGGTCGTTTCCCCCATTTGCCAAAAACTGGTCACGATCCATGACTTCCAATTGATTGGCTATGGAAGAGATAGACATATATCCATTGTAGGTAACGCTCATCTTCCCGGCAGAACCTCGTTTTGTCGTAACCAAGATAACGCCATTCGTTCCACGGGTTCCATATATCGCCGCCGCTGAACCATCCTTCAACACATCGATACTTTCAATATCATCTTGTGGAATAGCGGATAAATCCCCTTGGGGAATACCGTCAATAACGATCAACGGAGAGGTATTACCGGTCAAGGATGAAGTTCCGCGTAATTGGAACTTATACTCTCCATTCGGGTCGCCGGCATTTGGTTTGGATATATTCAAACCTGCCACTTTACCTTGTAACATACCCATTGGGTCAGACTGTACGCCCTTGATCAAGTCTCCCTCTTTCAAGCCTGCTACAGAGCCGGTCAATTCTTTCTTTTTCTGAGAGCCATATCCCACGGCTACCACTTCTTGAAGTCCAATACTTTCTTCCTCCAAGCTCACATTTATCGTGTTCTTTCCATTTACCGGAATCTCTGCGGTCTTATATCCAATATAAGAAACAATCAATACGGCATTTGATGATACATTCGAGATCTGATACATACCGCTTATATCAGAAATCGTACCGTTAGTCGTTCCTTTCACCGCTACATTGGCACCAATGATCGGTTCGCCTGTCATAGATTCCTTTACAACTCCTTTTACTGTAATCGTTTGCGCCATCATGGGAAAGAATAACGCCAAACTAACGATCAAAAACAGGGCCTTTCGAAGCCATACTTTCTTTTTTTGATTTTCCATAACTCATTCATTTAAAGTTGACATTGTTTTTACAAAAAACGACCGGAGATCTCAATGTGCTGTAATTCAATTCGTATGGTAATGGTTATATATAATAGAGTATTAAAATCCACCGGTCGTTGTTTTTAAGCATTCAATCGCATTAAACTTTCGGGAATTGCCACGGGCTTCTATAGCTCCGCTTCAAATACGCATCCGCTTTCGGATTATCCACAAACTTACGAGCTTGCGGATCATACACAACACGAGTTCCCGTCAAATATGAGATATTAGCCATATGGGCTAGGATCGTCGCGAAAGCCCCTTTCTCGATCGGGCTGTTCGTCTCAATAGATTTATTTAATATACACTTACACCAATTCGTCGCATGGGCCTCAATACCGCCATCCTCGAACTTCCCGACAAGCTGGGCACGGTCGGTTAGTAACTCACCCTCCCGATTCTTCTCTGGAATCAATTCATAACCTTCACGATTACATACTAAGGTAGCTTTACTTCCTACCCAAGCTACCCCTTGATTTCGATTATACAGGTGAGCGACTTGTTGTGCCCATTCTATATGGAAATTCTTATATTGGAAGATCGTTGTCTGGCAACTGGGAGTCTCATTAAAAGAGGTAGGATCTTTATAAGCCGTAGAGAATACCGCCTCCGGATATTCACGGTCACACAATCCTAACGCTTTCAATCCATCGAACGCAGAGTCTATCCAATGCACTCCCCAGTCGGTTTGCTGGCCGCCTCCATAATCCCAAAAGCCACGCCATCCACGAAAACGGTAATTATTAAATGGACGCTCGGGAGCCGGACCCAACCACATATTGTAATCTAATGTAGAAGGAACCGGAGAATCCGCTACGGCCGGACGTGGGTCCGTCGATTGGCAAAGCCATAGCTGAACTTTATAAACATCCCCCAACACACCGGATTTCAATATCTCATTAGCCGCCAAGAAATATCGTTGACTAGTCTGCCATAAGCCAGTTGTTACCACCCCTTTATATTTCTTTTGGAAATCCATCATCGAATGGCACTCCGGAATCGAATTACCAACCGGCTTTTCCACATAAATCGCCTTGCCCGCTTTTAAAGCCTCAGCGAAGATGTAAGGATGCCAATGATCCGGTGTTGCGATAATGACCCCGTCGATATCCTTATTTGCCAAGACTTCCCGGAAGTCACTATATGCCTTGATCGAAGTCGTTTGGTTCGGAAAGTCTTTTTTGAAACGTGCGATCTGCTCATCAAGTCTCACTTTGTTCACGTCGCACATGCCCACACAATGTACCCACGGATTATCAGTCAAAGCCCCTTGCAAATCACGGCATCCCATACCGACACCTATTACAGCGATATTCACCCGCCCATTTATAGTCTCTTCCTTATGAGAGACGGTAGGAGCTGCCGATGCCAAAAGAGGTGAGATACCTAAGCCAGCGGCCAACATCGTCGAGTTCTTTAAAAAATTCCTACGTGTAGTCATAAATCATTATTTTAAGGTTATACAATTTATAAATTACGAATCCATATATTACGGAAAGCCACTTCCACTCCATGATCCTGTAAGCTTAATGGCAGACGGCCATGCGCTACATATTTAGGTAAACCGGTATATGGGGTCGTTCCTTTCAGTACATAATTATTCTGTACTACGATACCGTTCAATACCACAGTAATCATAGCGGGAGATTCCAATTCATCGTTTGTACCGAAACGGGGAGCTTTCCAATAAATATCATAAACCTGCCACTCATTTGTCTTCGTGAAAGCATTTACCAACGGTGCGCTTTGCTTATAAATACTGCCGACCCAGCCATTCACATACGTAGGATTATCCTCACAATCCAAAACCTGCACCTCATAACGGCTTTGTAACATAATGCCACTATTTCCTTTCATCTGTAATGTATTATCCTTTCCCGGTGTAGGGGTCTTGAACTCGATATGTAACTGGCAATCTCCAAAATAATCTTTTGTCCGGATCGATCCGGTCCCGGAAGCCACAATCATCGCCCCATCCTTTACGGTCCATTTAGCGGGACCTCCATCTTTTCCCGCAGATTCCCACATAGAAAGATCTTTTCCATCAAACAGGATGATCGCATCGGAAGGAGCACCAGTTCCGACACCCGGCTTTACCTTAGGAGGAACCGGATAATACCATTCAGTACTCTCAGGTTTCCATCTTTCCGGTGGTCTTTGTTGTTGATTACTTTGTTGGGCACTCATAAAAAACGCTCCACATAAAAGACTGATAAGAACAATCATTTTTTTCATGCTACATAGTATTAAATTAATGTTTCTGTTTCCGCTCTATGAACAAGCAGTAGCAAATGTATCACGGATATGAAGAATCCTCTTTTTCTATTTTATCAAAATCGTTTCCGATTGTCGCATAATACAAGTTCCAGCCTGTCCCCCCCCGGTCATTGAGAAAATCGTATCAAGAATGAGACAATTTTACATGGCGAAGTAAGCCATACCCTTCCGTCATATTCCGTCTTCTCTCCCGGATTTCTTCCAAGGTTTGTAAATTCCCGATAGAAGGCATCTCATTTTGTCTAGCGTTATCCAAGAATTTCCACGCATACTCGGAAGCGATAGCGGAATCGCGCATCAGTGGTAGGCGGGAATGAAAAACTCCGGTCCGTACGGAATCCGCGAACAAATCACATAGCGTACTTATATTTTTCCCTCCATAGGGCTTCTCGATCCGGTGTGTTTCATTAACACCTCTCAACTCCACGACCGCAGTCTTAAAATCATGACTCATCCGGGCGATTCCTTTCGTTCCTATTACATCTATGTAAGAGTTATGCGTTTGGTCTTTCGATAATTGTCCATACACATGCCCTTGTGTTATATCAAATACCACCCCGTTCTCAAATGTCCCGTGACATTGCAACCACCAAGGTTCGGGATAATCCCACATCCGGATCGCCTGCGCATGCCATGTCTTATACTCGCATCCGGCATACCACCGGGAAATGTCCACATAATGCATTCCGCAATCATGAAAAGACGGACCTTCATATTCATGACCTTCACCCGGAGCCAACCCCGGAGTCATATGGCAAATGCGAATGATCGCCAAATCTCCGATCTCTCCTCTCCGGATAAATTCTTTAATCGTATTATGGTACCAAGAATTACGCAAATACAAATTAACGGTCGAGAACAAACTTGAGTTTTCCACGCATTTCACGACCTCCCATTCATGCTCGATCGTATCTGCGACCGGTTTCTCTGAGATGACATGTTTGCCAAATGCCATTGCCTTCTTAATTTGCCTCAACCGGGAATCCGCCAATGTAAATAAACCGACCACTTGTACTTCCGGGTCCTCGAATACAACTTGCTCATCCGCTACGATTCGGGATGTCGGCGACTTTCTCCTTGCCAAATCTCGTGCCTCTGGGTCCGTATCGCAGATGTAAAGTACCTCCCATTGATCGCTCTTCCGCATCTCCTCCAAATAAAATCCACCCATGCGACCAAAACCTATTATACCTACTTTTACTTTTTGATTCATATTCTATCTTTTAAAGATTCACACTGTTTTTGCCAAAATTAAAGCCCCTTGAGTCAAACAGTATTGCACTTTTCTCTCAAAATTATTACCTATCGTCTCAACAAACAGTCTTACAAGGAACGGCTTTTAAAGCCAAAAAACCGAAGTCTGGACATTGAAACAAAATGAAAAACAATGATACGATACTGCTATGGAAAGTCTAGGAAAAGGCTTTATATTGCGCATGAAATACAAGGGAGATCTATGAAAAAAAACTTGATGAATTATTTATACGTCCTATTATTTGTAGTAACCGCAATAGAAGTCAACGCCCGGTCATACTACTTTAAATCCTATGAGGTAGAAGATGGATTAAGCAATAATAACGTGACATGTTGTGTCCAAGATCATTATGGCTTTATGTGGTTTGGAACACGGGACGGGCTCAATCGATTTGACGGGAACAAATTCCATATCATAAAAAATCAAACCAAACAGAGAGGAACTTTAATAAGTAGCTGGATTACCGACTTGGCGATAAGCCCTTCCGGTGAACTCTGGGTGGGTACTAATATGGGAGTACAAAAATACGATTACCAAACCGATACTTTTTCCTTAATAAAGTTCACGAAAGGAATCAGCTGTACCTATCTGGAATTTGATCACCAAGGGAACCTGTGGATGCTGTTATCCGGCTTTTCCCTTATTAAATATAATGAGCAATCCGAGCTACACCAAAACTACCTGTATAAGGATAGTGATCCGATCACCTCTTTCTATATCACCCCCCAAGATCAGATCTGGGCCACCACGCTAAACGGCAATGTCGTCCTCTTAGACCCGACCGATAACAAATTCATCCCTCTAAATATCCATAACGGTAGCGACACCCTACATATAGATAATATGACGACTCTATGGGCATCCCCGTCCGATAATACATTACTGATAGGTACAAGCGATAACGGAGTCAAACAAGTCAATATACAAACAGGTGTTTGCCGAAATGTTCTTACCCAGCAAAAGAACAGCCCCCTCTATACCCGGGATATTTTCCAAGTGACAAACGACGAGGTATGGATCGCCACCTACAACGGTATCTATATCTACCAAATCCCCTCAAACAAGACCTTTCACATAGAACAAGACAAATGCGATCCATATTCACTATCCAATAACGCTATCAAACAGTTTTGCAAGGACCGGGAAGGTGGCTTATGGATCTGTACGGATAATGGGGGCATTAATTACCTTCCCCCTTATCTCAAATTCAAGAAAGACTACAATATACCCGGGCAAAAAACAATTAACGGTGATATTATCCATGATATTTGCCAAGACGCTAACCATAATATATGGATAGGAACCGAAGACGCTGGTCTCAATAAACTCGACATCCGTACGCAAACCTATAAGAACTTCCAAGATAAAGACGGTCTTTCCCAAAGCTGTATCCACGGGCTTACCGTGATTGGAGACTATCTATGGATCGGGACACACGCTAACGGGGTAGACGTGATGGATATCCGTACGGAGAAAATCATCAAGCATTATACGATCGCCCCGAATCCTTACGCCTCCCAAAACGATATCATCGTATATCTCTATAAAACCCGGAAAAATAACTTGCTCATAGCTACGGCATCCGGCATGTATCAATATAATCCGGAGAAAGATATTTTCGAGCCTCTCGATCAATTCCCCGGTAATTGCAGGATACAAACGATCTTCGAGGATCACGAAGGGGTTATATGGGCCGGAACATTCAATATCGGATTATATTATTTCGATCCAATCCGGCAAAAACACGGCGAATTTAAATTGGATTCCATAAACACGAACGCCAACCGGACGATCAATCACATCCATGAGGATACTAAAAACAATCTATGGTTCGCTACTGGAAACGGAGTGAAAATGTACGACCGGAATTTAAAGGGTACGACAAAATACACGACTCAAGACGGCCTACCCAGTAACGTCATTTACCGGATCGAGGAAGACCCTAAAGGCCACATGTGGATCAGTACCACAAATGGCCTAGCCGTACTTAACCCGGTCAATCAAGAGATCAAGGTGTTCAAAAAAGAACATGGGCTCCTGTCCAATCAATTCAACTATAACTCTTCTTTAAAAGCTAAAGACGGCAAATTATATTTCGGGACCTTGAAAGGCTTGGTTCGGTTCCACCCCGATAATATCCAACAGTTCTCTATCCAACCGAAGATTTATATGACACAAATCAATTATTCGGACCCCGACCATAATCTATTGAGGCAAAAAGACATCACTTTTAAAAAAGGGATCACCTTAGAACATAATCAGTCCACATTCTACATCGACTACACATCATTAAGCTACCAAGCCCCCAACCTCACCCAATACGCCTATTGCATGGAAGGGTTAAGTTCCAAATGGTATCATGTGGTGGGCGAGAACCGGGTTTATTTCACGAAACTACCGCCCGGTAATTATACGTTCAAGGTGAAGGCGGCGAACCTGTCCGGTATTTGGAATGATGAGCCGGCGATGTTCCAGATTACGATCCTTCCCCCATGGTGGCTCTCTACCAAGGCGTTAATCCTATATGGGATTATCGCTATCGGATGCGTAGTGTTGCTGATCTTTATCATTTCCCGGCATAATAAGGCCAATATACAGCAGAAAATACAGGAGTTCGAGAATGAAAAGGAGAAGGAGCTTTATCAAGCTAAGATTGATTTCTTCATCAATATCGCTCATGAGATACGTACGCCCCTGACTTTAATTAAAAGTCCTCTGGAGAAAGTAACACGGGACATCAAGCTATCTCCCAGCGCAAAGAATTATCTGACGATTGTGGATAAAAACGCGAACCGGCTACTGGATCTGGTGAATCAACTACTGGATTTCAGGAAGACGGAAATCGAGGGATATAAACTAAACTTCATACATACGGACATCATCGCATTGATGCAAGAGACCTTTGAGCGTTTCCACGACACGGCGGAGCAGGAGGCATTGCAAATGATTATCGAGTGTAACGTGAAATCTTTCTACGCCTTTATCGATAAGGAGGCTTGCACGAAGATACTCAGCAACCTCCTATCGAACGCTATTAAATACGCAAGAAGCAAGATCATCGTCCGGTTCGAGACGCAAGATGGCGAGCGATTCACGATCGATATCATGAACGATGGAAAGCCCATCTCGGAGGAGATAAAAGAAAAGATCTTCGAGCCTTTCTACCGGGATGACTCCTCTATCCATAAATCCGGGACCGGGCTCGGACTACCCTTGGCCCGTTCTTTAGCGGAGATGCACGAGGGATCGTTGACGTTGGAGGAATCTCCGGCCGGGCTTATCATCTTTAGATTACGTTTGCCGGTGAACCAACCGAACTCATTAAAACTAGAGGAAGAGAAAGCAGAGCTCCTGACCAACCCTGCCTGCGAGCGGAAATATGTCACCCAAGAATCCCGCCCGACGGTTCTCGTGGTGGAAGATAACACCGAAATGCTCCATTTCATCGGTCAAGAGATCAATGTCCATTACAATGTTGTCACCGCCGGTAATGGCGAGGAGGCGATTGCCCGTCTTCAGGAATATGGCATCCAATTAATCATCAGCGATATCATGATGCCTGTCATGGATGGTTTCACCTTATTGAAAAAGATAAAGACTAATCTGGAGTTCAGCCATATCCCGATCATCCTCCTGACGGCTAAGAACACCTTGCAATCTCGCATGGAAGGGCTTGAGCTGGGGGCGGACGCTTACATCGACAAACCTTTCTCCATGGATCTATTGCTTACCCAAGTGACGAACCTGCTGAACAACCGGAGCAATATGCGTGCCTATTATTTCAACTCGCCGATTGCCAATATCAAATCCATGGCTTACACGAAGGCAGACGAGAAGTTCTTGAAGAAACTGAACGATATCATCGACAGCCATATAAACGACGTGAACCTAGACGTGGACATGATAGCGGACTTGATGAATCTAAGCCGTCCGACCCTTTACCGTAAAATCAACGGCCTGTCGAACGTAACGCCCAACGAGTTGATCAAGATCAGCCGGCTAAAGAAAGCCGCCGAGTTAATCCTTCAAGGCGATATGAGAATTTACGAGATCGCCGAGGCGGTTGGTTTCAACTCGCAATCCTATTTCAGCCGGGCCTTCTCCAAGCAATTCAACATGAGCCCCTCGCAATACGCAAAAGAAAATAATATCGAATTGAAATAGCCCGCTAGGAAGAATAGGTCTGGAACCAGCGGGTTACCTTCTCGCTATACGTCTTGGAGATCGGGATATCGGGTACTTTCTCGATCCCCAGCTCCAGATAAACGCCCTCCTGCTCCCTGCGGATCACCTTCACTTGGTCGAAATTTACCATGAAAGAACGATGGCAACGGAGTACATTCGTATCAGCGAGGCTCTCTTCGATCGCCTTCAAGGAGTTGCGAAGCATAAACTTCGTGAGCTGCCCCTTATTCAGATACCAGATACAAACGTAATTATCCGCCGATTCAAGATACAGCAGGTTACTTCGCTTCACGGAAAGGCGCAACTCGTTCTTCTCGTCATAGAAAGAGAAAACGCTTTGCCGAACCGCCGCTTCTGTCTGGTTCTCCTCCAACAATCGCAATTGCCGCTCTTTCTCTTTATAAGAGAAATACAGGTGCAGCACGGAATAAGGGAGCAATAAAACCAGACTGGTATTCACCGCCGAATCGTTAAAAACTTCCATATATTCTCGTTCCGGATTCAGTACCAACGTATAAATCGTATAGAAAAGCGACATGAAGAATATCTCCAGCACGATCCAGATCGCATAGGTCCGGACCGTGATAGCATGCCGCTTCCCCCAATGGAACAGAATAATACGGCTCAAGACAACCACCAATACTCCCGTCAAGATAATCAAGCTGGAGAATACGAAGAACTTAAACTCCGAGACCTTGTACCAAGAGGTGGAGCTAAACGGCTTGTAGATGTTGATAAACACCAACGCAAACAAGGCCGTCCACAAAATCAGCCTCACGATATTCTGTTTACCGTATATGTAACTTGGTATTTTTTGATCCCACATTCCCATCTTTTTGCCTCTATTTTGGAACAAATGTAATCATTTTCCCAGACGAAATTCACCCCTCTATAAAAGATTTCACCCCTAAATAACACTTTATGTCCCCAACAAAGCCCGTTTAAACCATTTATTTTGAAGAGATGTTTTTCTATTGTTTGTTTGCAGTAAAAAATCAGAGGATTATGGATATTTCACTTCGTACTAAGCAACTGAACAGTCTTTTCTCTTATGACAAAAAGACTGAATTGGAAGAGAGCCATCTGGAGATCATCCCGTTTCGCTTCACCCAGACCCGTGGCGCCAGCGAGATCGACGAGTTCCAGAAGGGACTTACCCCCACCGGATTCTGTCCGATGACCGACGATCGTATCCAAGAGAACAAATCTTTCTCATATGCCATATTCACGCCCTCTGGACGTAAAAAGAATAATGAGGCGATTATCCTGTTGCATGGCCTGAACGAGCGGACTTGGGAAAAATACCTCACATGGGCGGAATACCTCACCCATACGACCGGTAAGCCGGTCATCCTGTTCCCGATCGCTTTCCATATGAACCGTACCCCGGGATTATGGGCCAATCCCCGCGCGATCCTCCCTTGGGTAAGCAAACGCAAGGAGGAGGTAGCGAACGTGACGAACTCCACCTTCGCCAACGTAGCCCTCAGCAGCCGGCTATCCCAAAACCCGTTACGCTTTTACGCCTCGGGCAGAGAGTCCGTTTATAATATGTGGCAATTGGTTCATGAGATCAAGAACGGCGAGCATCCTTTGTTCAAGGAAGATACGTCCATCAACTTATTCGCTTATTCCATCGGGGCGTTACTCTCGCAGGTCTTGTTATTAGCGAATCCGGACAAGATGTTTACGGACACCCGTTTATTCATGTTTTGCGGTGGCTCCATCTTCAGTGAGATGGATGGCAACGCCCGTGATATTATGGACAAGGAGGCGTTCGCCAAGGTACGCCATTACTTCCGGCATGATTTCTTGGAGAACCGTACGCTTCCCACCTCGTTCAAGAATGATTTTCTGGAGCAAGCCTTTAAGGCCATGGTACGTGAGGATGTGTTACGAGATTACCGGGAGTCGTTCTTCCAACGGGCTTGCGATCGTATTCGGGCGATCTCATTGAAAAAAGATATCGTTATGCCTACTGGCGGGGTGATCAAGGCTTTAGGAAAAGCGTCCGGCAAGATATTGGAAGAGCTGGATTTCCCGTTCGCTTACTCCCATCAAATCCCCTTCCCGACACACTCCCGTATCGATCCGGGCTTGATCAACCAAGCCTTTCATTCCATATTCACGAGGGCGGCGGCGTTTCTCTAAAGAGATCACAAATTGTGACCTCAAACACTCATATTCTTTTTTAGTTCATGCAGGTACAATAAAAAATCGCTAAATAACTAATATTACGTTATTTAGCGATCATCCATCGTGGTCCCACTTGGGCTTGAACCAAGGACTCCCTGATTATGAGTCAGGTGCTCTAACCAACTGAGCTATAGGACCTGTTCAGAGCTAGGCTCTGAAATCGGGTGCAATATTACGATTTATTATCGAGATATGCAAATGTTAAAGGGAAAAACTTATTTTTCCGCGCTTTCTTCTCCGGCGAACTCCATCAAGTATGCTTTGATGAAATCGTCGATCTTTCCATCCATCACACCGTTCACGTCGGAAGTCTGGTAGTTCGTACGATGGTCTTTTACGCGACGGTCATCGAATACGTAACTACGGATCTGCGAACCCCACTCGATCTTCTTCTTTCCGGCCTCCACCTTGGCCTGCTCGGCCATACGATGCTGCAACTCCTTATCGTAAAGGATGGAACGCAATTGACGCATAGCGTTCTCACGGTTCTTGGGTTGGTCGCGAGTCTCGGTATTCTCGATCAAGATCTCTTCTTCCTCGCCTGTATACGGGTCCTTGAACTGATAACGCAAGCGAACTCCGGATTCCACCTTGTTCACATTCTGTCCTCCGGCGCCGCCCGAACGGAACGTATCCCAAGAGATAGCCGCCGCCTCTACCTTTACCTCGATCGTATCATCCACCAACGGGGTGACGAATACGGAGGCGAAAGAGGTCATTCGTTTACCTTGGGCGTTGTAAGGAGATACACGTACCAAACGATGCACGCCATTCTCGCTCTTTAGATAGCCATAGGCGTAATCGCCCTCGATATCGATCGTAACCGTCTTGATACCGGCCTCATCCCCTTCCTGATAGTTGGCGATAGAGATCTTATAACCGTTATTCTCAGCCCAACGCTGATACATACGCATCAACATGGAAGCCCAATCTTGGCTCTCGGTACCACCGGCACCCGAGTTGATCTTGAGCACGCAGCTCATTTGATCAGCCTCGTCACGAAGCATATTGCGGAACTCCAAGTCTTCCAGTAAATGAAGGGCCTTCTTATAAGCCGCGTCCACCTCTTCCTCGGTGATAATCTCTTCCTTTACATATTCGTAAGCCAACTCTAGCTCCTCAGCCGCCGCATGTACCTCACCGTAAAGCTCGATCCATTTCTTTAGCTCCTTTACTTTCTTCATCTGGACTTCCGCACGTTTGGCGTCTTCCCAGAAACCGGGGTCTTGCGTACGTAGCTCCTCCTCTTCTAACTGAATGGTCTTGCTATCGATGTCAAAGATACCCCCTCAGCGCCTTATCGCGCTCCAACACGTTGTGTAGCTGGTCTGATGTAATCATATTATTATTGTATTCTTTATTTATTAATGCAGCGACAAAGATACGCAATTAATCAAGACAAGCGCATATGCCCTCGTTAGCATCTCCGCTTTTTACAAATTTTGAATAAAGGCAGCCAAGTTCACGTCACGCTCGATCCCCAACTTCTTCCGCAGCCTGAGCCGAGCTTTCTTCAAGGCCTCCTCCGACTGATACGTGACTTGGGAGATATGATTGTTGCTCATATTCAGCTTGAGGAATACACAGAGCCGCCTCTCGTTTGGCGTAAGATTGGGGTAACGTCCGTTCAATTGCTCATAAAACGAACCGTTGACCTTCTTGAACAAGATCTCAAACTCATCCCAATTCGAGCCATACGATTTCAACTTGTAGTCCGCTATCAAGGAACGAATCTCATCCCGCCCCTCTTCCATTGTGTTTTTCTTGATATTCTCTAACACCTTTATATTATTAGCCTCACGCTCAGAGTTCTGAACCAACTTGAGGGTAGCCGCCGCCATCTCCTTTTGATTCCTTTCAAGCTCACGGTTCACTTGCTCGATCTCAAGTAGGAGCACCCGTTTCTTCAGCTTATTCGCGCGGTAGATCATAAACGATAATATGCAGATCAACGTAGAGGCAACGCATAGGAAAAGAATGATCAGCCTTTGGTTCTTGATTTCCAATTCACGGCTCACCTTCTCCATCTCATATGCCCGTTTCTCTTTCTCGTGTTTATAAGCACTTTCCATAATCGCGATCTTGCGCGTATTTTTCTCATTGAACAAACTATCGCTTATGGATTTATAAGAGGCATAGTTCTCATAAGCCTTGTCGAAAGTCCGCATAGCGGCATATATATCAGACAACAATTTACGACAATCTCTCTGAAGTTCCTTCAAGTTTAGCTCTTCGGCTACACGAAGAGCCTTTTGTCCATAATCAAGAGCTTGCCCATAGTGGCTCCAAGTAAAAAAGAGACTCCCCATCTTGATCCAGACCTCTCCTAAAGAACCTTTCAACCGAGCCTCACGGGCAAGTACCAAAGCCTCGTTAAAGAACCCCAAGGCCTTATCAAACTCCCCTCGGTCCATATAAATTGTCCCTATCCCTATCAATATATTAATCCGCAAGCCCACGTTATTCTCTTTTACCATCGCCAAGGCTTCTTGAAAATAAGGAAGTGCCGTAGGCTTCTCCGCTCGCAAGTGGATGTTCCCCATATTCGCGAGGCAAGCGGACATCTGTAAAGTATCCCCTCGCTCTCTTGACATTTGGAAAGCCGTTTGGATCGTACCGGAAGCCGCCTCAAAATCACCCTGTTCCGACTGAGCGCCCGCAATATTAACCAGAAGATAATATATACCCAGATCATCGCCTAGGCTTTCCTTTACCTTCAAAGCAGAAAGATAATATTCAAGCGCGATAGCAAAATCACCTTGCCGCTGATACACGGAGGCCAAGAATCCCATGCAATTGGCAAGCATCTGCCTGTCGCCCACTTTCTCCGCCAAGGCCAAAGCCTCCTGTATATTAGCCAAAGCCTCAAGGACATTCCCCTGATGCCTATGGTTCAAGGCCTGATGATACAATATCTTCATCTCCATTACGGGGTCTTGTATCTCCCGGGCTATCGCCAACGCTCTTCCCAGCGACTCATCGCTTTCCTCGAGATCGCCCAAAGTCCTCATCACACTCCCGATCGACATCAAACAGCGGCAAACCCCCAGCTTATCATCCTCCTTCTCGGCTACGGCTATCGATTGGCGGAAATAGTCCAAGGCCGTATTGTTATCACTTCGGAGGAAAGTTAATCCTAGGATCCACAAACTCGTAGCTTCCCCTTTTCGATAACCGAGCCGGCCAGACACCTCCCTCGACCGAAGAGCGTAAGACTTGGCCTCCTCCGTATTCTTCGCGTAGGCCGAATAAGCCAGATCATTCAAAATATCCACCTGCGCCCGATCTACCCGGACGTGTTTCTCCAGCGCATTCCTCAAGCTATCCACTTTCTCCGCTTGAGCCTTCGCCGAAAGAAGGCATAGAAACACCCACAAGTATATCATTACTCCCTTGTATCTATTTTTCCTTATATATAATGAGTACATAAAAATATTCGTAATCCACATGAAAAACCAAGTATGCCGTAAATATACGAAATATCGCTTACCAGCCACTAATAGACTTGAATGAAAATAGAACAACCGTATCACTTAGCCTGCGCACATACAGGTTGATGTGTTTATCAAGAGAGTCTGCACGAAAGACCGAGCCTCCCAACCTCTCGCTGTAAATCAGAAAGATAAACAATAGACCCTCTTTTTTATTCCCGTTGTCCACTTTTTGTCCCCATCACTATCTCACTTATTAATCCATAAATTCCACATCTTTGTTATGCGGTTCGCAAAAAGCCGGATGCGCTCTTTCAATCGCAAAAATCAGCTTGCTACAGACATAACGGGTCTTGGTCTTTGGCAAGCGGAACTAAACACAAAGACCCCATAAATCTTTCAAATCATGAAACATCTCTTAGGATTCTTTTTAGTAGCAGCGTTGTTCAGTAGTTGCGCCGTAGGCAAGTCCCCTATCGCCGGATTCGCTTATACTGATATCAAGGATGGCTTGGCCGTTACCTCAAACACGGGAGCGTCGAAGGTCGGGATCTCTACGGCGACAGGCTATGTTGGCGTGGTAGCCATGGGCGACGCAAGCATCGAGAGCGCGGCCAAAAACGGAGGCATCACACGCATCCAGCACGTAGACTACCATACCAAGTCTATACTCGGGCTTTATACAACTTATACCACGATCGTTTATGGCCAATAAGGCAATGAGGTATATCACTACATGCTTTTTTATGATGTTCTGCCTGTTCGCATATGGGCAGAATATCCAGAAGCACTACGTTTCCAAGATCGAGGCGGAAGGCATGATCTATCATTTACTCCCCGTCTCCTTATTTGACAACGAGGTGGGAGAGGATTTCTCGTACGAGCTGACCTATACCTCTTGGAACGACACGATAGCGATGACCTTTACCTATATCCAACCGGAGCCCTCACAGATAGACTCAATCCGCTATATCTCGGGTAAGAATGAGATCGCAGGGAAAACAGAGCAAATCTACGTGGAACCGACAGCGAAAAAATGGGCTCACAGATACCGGATGGTCGACAAGGCTGAGAAGTTTTTCCAACTGTACAGTCCCTCTGCCACCGCTGAAATAAAAATATATTCAAAGGCCCAAGAGCATACTTATCGTGCTAAAAAAAGAAGTTGGCGTAAATATGCCCCCATAGGGCAAAAGATCTTCGAGATGATACGACTGAGGCAAAGCCCACGGCCGACAAAGCAATAGCCCCCAGACATTAAGCGATGAATAGGCAATACATTTAAGTAAAAACATTTATAGAACTAGTTTATGATACAAACATTACAAATTCTCAAGCAACGCTCCTCCATTTGGATTTCCTTGGTAATCGGGTTAGTTCTTTTGGGCTCCACCCCCCTAAGGGCGGAAGGGCTCTCAGAGGACGCGCTTAACCAAATCAAGCAGCGATTCTTTTTCTTCCAGAATCGTTATTACCAAAATAACGCGTGGGACTGTTCTCGTTCGCCCGCCAATGCCGAAGCAGGAACAAAATGGAGGCTATCCAACTTCAATGCACCTTATAACGCATCTACAGGAAAGAGCATATATTTTGGCGCAAACTCGGACAGGTACCTTCAATTCGACATTGAGAACTACAATGAGAACGATAATAACGGATATCCGTGCATCTCCGATGAAAGCGGGAATAAACTGATCATTAGTCTAAAACTCTACGAGGCTGATGGTACTTTCGTCTCTACCGTATCGAGCTATGGAACCATACAAGGACTTAGCAAAGACACCAAAGGGATCTTTTATGAGCAACAAGGCCATTACGGAACATTCCTCACCATGGAGGATTACCAAACAGGGGATGAGGTTACCTACACACCGGAAACCGGAGTTGTAGAAAAACTCTCTGAGCTGGAATTAGTAACCGGCACATGGAAATATGATCCTACCGCCAAGACACTAAGCAACAAAAGCGGTCTAAGCATCCAAAATGTCAGCGATACGGATGGACAACTAAGTATCGGTGATAACACCCAAAACACGAGCCTCAACAATATATCCCTCACTCTTACCGGCCGTATCGTCGAAGCCAACGCATCTGATGCCAGTACGGAATACACGATTCACGCAATCGATAAGGAATCCTTTAAAGGCATGGCACTACAAGGCTTAACGCTCCCCAATTCAATCAAGATGATCGGAGAAAAAGCCTTTGAAGGTGCCAGCATCGGTACGTTACATATCCCACATGAGGATCCCTCAAGCCTAGAGATCGGTACGGACGCTTTCGCCCTTACGGACAAAGAACATACGATGGTCTATGTGCCCGTAGGCAAACTGAGCGTATACCATACGGAGGATATGGATAATCTTACTATCTCCAACTGGTTAGGTTTTACCTATATATTAGAGGAAGGGGCGAAAACCTACGCAATCGAATACGTTATTGATGAAGCGCATAAAGACGCTATCGCCGGACTTCTAACACAAGCACCAGTCGGACAATTATTCACTTACCCTATCAATATAGAAGACCTAACATTTAACATCACTACGACCACTACGCTCAAAGATGGTGACCACTTCAGCTACGAAGCAAATAACCGGAAACTAGCCATCAAGCTCAATGAGATGCCCGAAAAAGGTAAACTTATCATCCGGATAAACGAATCAATCAACACGGATAGCGACAAAGGGCTTATTATCGAGACCGACACAGAGTATAAAGAAGGAGCGGACGGAAATACACAGAAATTCAATGGGATAATAGAGGCGAAAGATATCAAAAGCCTGCAAATCGGCAAGACGGATGAGCCCTCTACCGTAAAAATCTGCGTAAAGGAAACAACCGTCTCCATGCCTACAGATCCAAACCAAGTAGCGACCAAGATCACGGCAGGAACAACGGCGACCCTCACCCTCTACGGCACAAACGATCTCGGAACGATCGAGAACAATGGTACGCTTACCTTCCGGAAAGAAACCAAAGAAGGAGAGCAAGCACCCACATTCGGTCCAAATACTAAGGTGACAAACAACGCTATATTCACGGACGAGACCGGATTGATCAAGTCCGTAGATGGAGCCGCCCCCATCCAAGTAGCCGAAGAGACAAGCATGGAACAAGCGATCTCGATCGAAAAAGGCAGCAGTAAAGAAATGACACTGACAGCCACCACCAGCGCAAGCACCGCTACGATAAGCTATACTTGGCAAAAGTTGGACGAGACTAATCAGGAATGGGAAAGCTACCCCAAACCGGAAGAGAACACGCCGACCACCCTCGGCTCACCTAGCAACGGAAAGATCACACTTAGCGAAGGAGGAAAGTACCGCTGCTTGATGACTTGTGCCACAGCTCCTACGCCACCCGCCACAAGATCCGCGGCGACGGCCATCAGCTCCACCCTAACCGCCTACGTCACCGTCACGATGACCGAGCCACTGCCGGAGCCGGAACCAGACCCCGTTTATTACTATACGGTAAAGATCCCGGAGATAGAAGGAGCCACGCTGTCTGTCGCAAGCGGTTATCACGTCGTAGAGGAAAGCGACAACTTCTGGTTTACAATCACGCTCGACGCGGACTACGACCAATCGACCCCTCTCGTGAAAGCAAATGAAGAGATTATCGAGACGGACGAGCAAGGGAGGTATGTGATTCAATGGATCTACACCGACCAGGCAGTAGAAATCAGCGGCATCGTGAAGAACGTACCAACCGGCATCGGCAAGATAGAAGAAACGGCTGCCAAGGTATGGGGCACGGACGGTACGCTGCATATCTATACGCCCGAAATGACAAACGTACATATCGTGAACTTCTCAGGGAAGCCCCTCCAAACAGCCCGGAAGATAGATGGAGAACACCACGTACGTTTACCCAAAGGCCATTATATCGTGACCATTGGCGATAAGACCTTCAAGGTCTCTCTATAGCAAACGTTACAGACCATTCTCGGTATAACAAAAAACGGCTGGAGCAGTATTCTCCAGCCGTTTTTTCCATGAATGAACCGTAAAAATTATTCCTCGTACATCGCCTCTATCTCGGTAGCGTACTTCTGCAATACGACCGGACGTCGCAACTTTAGCGTATCCGTCAGCTCGCATCCCATCATGAAGGGTTCCGGCAACAAGGTAAAGCGCTTGATCTTCTCGTAAGAAGCCAAGTTCTTCTGGTGCTCCTCTACCCTAGCCTCGATGAAACGAATGATATCCTTGTTCTTCACCAACTCCTCCCGGCTCTCGAACGAGATGCCTTTTTCCCCGGCATACTTCTCCAACAATGGATAAGCCGGCACGATCAAGGCACTCACGAACTTACGTTGATCGCCGATAACAGCGATTTGCTCGATATAATTATCACCGCTCATCACCATCTCGATCGCTTGCGGGGCGATATATTTTCCGTTTGAAGTCTTATACAAATCCTTGATTCGTTCCGTAAAGAATAACGTATTACCCTCCAAACGACCAGCGTCGCCGGTACGGAAGAAACCATCCTCGGTGAAAGCCTTCCTCGTTTCCTCCGGTTTATTATAATACCCGGACATCACGGTCTTGCCTTTCACCAAGATCTCATTATTCGCCGGATCTATTCTCACTTGAACTCCCGGCATTACCTCACCAATAGAACCAAACTGGAATCCGATCTCAGGGTAGAAACAAACCGTAGCCGTCGTCTCGCTCAGTCCATAGCCATAAGCGATCGGGATATTCACGGACTGCAAGAACTCATTAATCGTATCCGATAACGGAGCGCCCGCCACCGGGAAAAACCGTCCACGCTCAATACCCAATACCTTCTTCAATAAGGTAAAAACCGTTTTATTGTAAAATTGGAACTTCAACTTCAGACTACACGGGGCCGGAATACCTTTATTCTTATACTCCAGATTATACCTTCGCCCAGTCTCGATCGCATCCAAGAAAATCTTCTTCATGGCCGGAGAGGCGGAGTTGATCTTCTCATGCACGCCCGCATACACCTTCTCCCAGAAACGAGGCACATTGCACATCAAGGTAGGATGAACCTCCGGCAATGTCTTCTGGATCATTTTCGGGTCTTGGTTGATAGCGATCGTAACCCCTTTATGGAGACAATAATAACACCAAGCCTTCTCGAAGATATGAGTCATTGGCAAGAAGCTCATGGCCAAGTCCTTATCTGTCACCATCGGCAGACGTACATCATGTATCCGCATCGCCTCCAGATAGCAAGAATGAGGAAGCATTACGCCTTTCGACTCACCTGTCGTACCGGACGTATATATAATGGTAGCCAGATCCTCCGGAACGGCTTCCGTCATACGTATTTTCACCGTGCTATCCGCATGCGCGTTATCCCCCAAGCGCAAGAAATCATCAAAATAAATGGACGTCTTATCTTCCGGATTCATCTTGACCGCCGGATCAAAGACAACCAGACGCTCCAGATACTTAGAGTCCTTCTGTACCTTGAAAGCGTTATTATACTGCAATTGCTCACCCACGAACAACGTGCGGATCTTAGCGTCATTGATGATGTACTCGATTTGTCCCGGAGAATTCGTCGCATACATCGGGATGGAAACCACCCGGTTACCATACGCACCGAAGTCCGTATATAAACACTGAGGCATATTCTGGGAATAAACCCCGATATTCTCTTGTACCTTTATCCCGAACTCAGCCATCGCCTTGGCCGTAAGCATAACTTTATCGGAAAACTCCCTCCAAGAAATCTTCAACCATTTCCCCGTAGCGTTATCTCTATGTTTCAACGCTGTACGGTTCCCATATTTCTCTGCCTGACGGTGTATTAACTCGGCGAAATGATAATAAATCATAATTCCTTATTTTGAATTGATACCGCGAAAGTACGCTTTTCTCTTCTAAAAGACATGACATCAGTCCTTTTTTTACACATAATTGCTCTTTTTGTGCAAGTATTCGGTTAAATAATAATAATTCATAGTAGCATGTATTGCATAGTACATATGTAATACATACATTTGTAGCATAAAATTAAAAGAGATGAATGCAGAGAACGTAAAATCACAAATGAGGAAAGGGACGCTGGAATATTGCATCCTCCTGCTTCTCAAAAAGGAACCCGCTTACACCTCTGATATCATTCAGAAGTTACAAGAAGCGAAGTTGATCGTTGTGGAAGGCACTTTATATCCTCTTTTAACCCGACTAAAAAATAGCGAGCTATTAAGTTATCAGTGGATAGAATCTACGCAAGGACCGCCACGCAAGTATTACCAACTGACCGAGAAAGGAGAACTATTCCTCGGCGAGCTGGAGGCTTCATGGCAGGAACTAAATGATACAATAAACCACATCAGAAACAATTAAAACGAAAGAGTGATGAAGAAGACACTTACTGTTAATCTGGGAGGCACAGTTTTCCACATTGACGAAGACGCATACCAATTATTAGACAAATATCTGTCTAACCTGCGCATCCACTTCCGCAAAGAAGAGGGTTCGGATGAGATCATGGATGATTTCGAGATGCGTATCTCGGAACTTCTTAACGAGCGTGTCCGCTTAGGCTACGAGGTCATCACGATCGAGCAGGTAGAGGAAGTGATCAAACGGATGGGTAAGCCGGAAGAGATTTTCGAGGAGGAAGAGAAAAGCACCGACCACGAGGATAATTACCGGGCACAACAACAGGAGACTCATACCCAGACGACCAAGAAACGCTTGATGCGTGACCCGGATAACCGTATTCTGGGAGGTGTCGCCGGAGGTTTCGCCGCCTACATGGATTGGGACCCGACTGCCGTACGTATCGTGCTTTTCCTTCTGATGTTCTTCTATGGAATCACGGTTCCACTTTACTTTTTGTTGTGGATCATCGTACCGATGGCACGTACGGCGACCGAGAAACTCGAGATGCGCGGACAAAGCGTGACGGTGGAGAATATCGGAAAGACCGTGACAGATGGATTCGAGAAAGTCAGCAATAACGTGAACGACTTTATCAGCTCGGATAAGCCGAGGAACTTCTTCCAAAAGCTGGCGGATGTTTTCGTCTTGGTCATCGGGTTCATCCTGAAGTTTTTCATCATATTGGCCGGAATCATCTTATTACCACCGCTAGTATTAGTCGTATTCATTCTGGTAGTCGTAACATTCGCGTTGCTCATGGGTGGGGCCGGATTCATCTATAACCTCTCTCCGTTCGGAGCGGACTTGATAAACGGAGCACCATTGTCAATGGCAATCATGGGATGCATAGGGACAATCTTATTCATCGGTATCCCCATATTCTCCTTGATATACGCTATTTGCAGCCAATTATTCAAGGTACGCCCCTTACCGACGCAAGCAAGATGGATATTATTAGCCTTATGGCTTATCTCCTTTATATTATGTGGCGTATATATCCATCAATCCGGTATGCTATATGACTGGCATAATTATTGGAACGGTGTACACGATTGGAACAGGCATGCCGTTTGGCTCCCTTAACCTTATCCGAAGGCGTAAGATGAAGATATAGATTTAGTAGTTTATAATGTTTATTGTGTGTTTAAAAAAAGAAGGCCGCTCTGTCACAGAGGGGCCTTTCTTCTAAGGTTAACAAATTTATGAGTAAAAACCACTAATGAATCATATTAATGATTTGCTGTCCCCTTTGCATGATATTGTCACGCATAAAACAGCGGGTACAAATATAACCAATTTTTTATAATTAAAAAATTATATTCAATTATTTGAATTCTTTTCTAATCTTAGCGGCGATCTCGGCCAATTCTTCTTGACTTACAGCCAATTTCTTCCCGCCGAAATACATATCGGACTCCTTCGTGATAGGAATCAAATGGATATGCGCATGGGGCACTTCCAAGCCCATGACAGCCAACCCTACACGCTTACACTCGATAGCGGTCTCTTGGGCACGAGCTACCCGTTTAGCGAAAGCTACCATCCGTCCCAGCATCGGATCATCGATATCAAAGATATAATCGACCTCCTTCTTGGAAATTACCAAGGTATGCCCCAAGGCTACCGGATTGATATCGAGGAAAGCAAAAAACTCATCGTCTTCCGCAACCTTGTGGCTAGGGATCTCACCCGCCACGATTCTACTGAAAATAGTTGCCATACGTCTTTCTGTTTTTAAATTGAAATATCCATAATCTCAAACGTCATCAAGCCGGAAGGTACACGGATCTCAACGACATCCCCTACCTTCTTTCCCATCAAACCTTGGGCGATCGGCGTGCTTACGGAGATCTTTCCTTCTTTTAGGTTAGCCTCCGAATCCGATACCAACGTGTAGGTCATGACAGCGTTATTCTTCGTATTCTTAATTTTCACCTTGTTCAAAATCTGAACCTCATCTGTTTTCACACGACTCTCATCGATCAGACGGGCGTTTGAGATCAAACCTTTTAACTGCGCAAGCTTAGCCTCCATGATACCTTGAGCCTCTTTGGCGGCATCGTACTCAGCGTTCTCGGATAAGTCACCCTTATCCCTCGCCTCAGCGATCTGGGCTGATATTTCAGGGCGCTTCACGGTCTCCAAATAGTTGATTTCAGCTAAAATCTTATCGTAGCCGTCCTTTGTCATATAACTAACAGCCATATTAAATCCTCCTTATTCTTTATATTAATATTGATTGATTATCGCATAATAAAAAAGAATCCCGACCAAGTCATATGGCCGGAACTCCCCTTTTTTATCATTTCAAGACTCCGCAAAGTTAGGTTATCTTTCTAAGATGAACAAGTTTACGAAAGTGCTTTATAACATATAAATCTGATGATTAAATCATGAACATTTTACAATACGGACTTGATGTCAGCCTCAAGTTTCTTCACGTCGTCCACCCGTTTAACCAAGTTTCCCTTGCGATCCAAGATAAAGATCGCCGGAAGCTGTTTCACGTTATACAACGCCGCGGTCTGAGAGTAAACAGACTGTGGATCACGCACGCAAGTCCAAGGTAAATTAGAAGCGGCGTTCTTCCAGAAGTGGACATCATTATCCAAAGAGATCTGGTAAATCTCCAAGCCCTTATCGTGGTACCTCGTATACAAATCGCCAAATTCCATATTCAAGGCAGGAGACCATTCGGACATATAGGCCGTGAAGTTGATCAACACCACCTTACCTGTAGCGACAGAAGACAATTTCGTATTTTCCCCATGTACATCCGGCAACTCGATATCCAAGAAACTAACCTCTTTCTTCTCCACCTTATCCAAGTCCATCGGGCGCTGGCTACGAATCACCTTTATCGATTGAAGAGCCAAGTTATACAGATGCTTAGCACGAGGGCTTTCCGGATAATAGTGATCGAAGCTGGTGGCTACGGCACCATAAGCCTTCGAGTCGTTCTTGTCATACAAATCGAAGAACAGCAAGCCGTCGATTTGCTGGAACAAGGCAAAGTAAGCGGCAGCGGACATCGGGGCGGAATAAATATACTTACGAGCCACGTCCTTATAAGCCTCGGCGGCCTCGAGCACCTGACGGGAATATACGGAATCCGCCAACAGACCGGACTCAGACTCTTTCCGTAAACGATGGATCGCTTGGTTCGCGTCTAATTGAGCCAAGGTAATATTCTTGATCGCCTTGCAATTCTCTGAGCCCTCCACGCTATAAGAAGTAGCGAAAGTCCCGGCATCAGCCACGAACGAGATCGTCTCCGTAGAATCTACCGAGAAGTTGATCAATTGGTTATTCAGACGCAAGCGATAAAAATCCGGGAATGCCGGACGAGGCTTCGTAAAGCTGAATTTACCCGCCGCCGTCAGTTTTACGGAGTCCATCAACTCTACCGTCGACACACCTACATTCTCCAGATACATCATCTGGCCATCAGCGCCGGACACTACACCTTCCACCGTAAAATCAGAATTCTTCTTACAAGCCGTGAACAAAAGCAACATAACACACAGCACAGCTAGTAAATTCGTAGATATTTGTTTCATTATTCCAGTTTGTCTATATTACTAATCTGGTGCAAATATACATTATTTTACAATTGTGGCACTATTATTCCGTATTTCTTCAAGGCTTTTTTCAAAAAAAGTATTTCAAGACTGTTATTTCTTTTCATTTTCATGCAATTACAGGTAAACTTTCATTACATTTGCACCAATTTTTGACAGATAGAAAAATAAGAAAAAAGATTATGCTTAATCCAATTAACAAGACGATCGAGTTAGGTGATGGAAGAACCATTACCATCGAAACCGGGAAATTGGCCAAACAGGCGGACGGAGCGGTTACCGTTCGTATGAACAACACCGTGTTGCTCGCCACTGTTTGTGCCGCTAAAGATGCGAACCCGGGTGTTGACTTCATGCCGTTGCAAGTAGAATACAAAGAGAAATACTCCGCTTTTGGACGTTTCCCCGGAGGTTTTACAAAAAGAGAAGGAAAAGCTTCTGATTATGAAATCCTCACATCTCGTTTAGTAGACCGTGCGTTGCGTCCTCTTTTTCCGGACAACTACCACGCTGAGGTATATGTAAATATTATATTGTTCTCCGCGGATGGCGAAGATTTGCCGGACGCATTAGCAGGTTTGGCCGCTTCCGCCGCTTTGGCAGTTTCTGATATTCCTTTTAACGGACCGATCTCTGAGGTTCGCGTAGCTCGTACGGATGGAAAATACATCGTCAACCCAACTTCTGCGGAATTGGAGAAAGCTGATATCGACATCATGGTTGCCGCTACCATAGACAACATCATGATGGTTGAGGGTGAGATGAACGAGGTTCAGGAATCTGAGATGCTTGAGGCTATCAAGGTCGCTCACGAGGCTATCAAGGTACAATGCAAGGCTCAATTGGAATTATCCGAGGCTTGCGGCAAATTGGTAAAACGTGAATATTGCCACGAGGTAAACGATGACGAGTTGCGCAAGGACGTACACGACAAATGTTACGCCAAGGCTTACGCCGTAGCCACATCCGGTAGCGGCAAGCACGAACGCAGCGAGGCATTCGAGAAAATCGTAGAGGAATACAAGGCTCAATTCTCCGAGGAGGAGTTGACGGACGAGAAACTGGAAATGATCGGTCGCTACTATCACGATGTAGAGAAAGAGGCTATGCGCCGTGCCATCCTTGATGAGGGCAAGCGTTTGGACGGTCGTAAGACTACCGAGATCCGTCCGATCTGGATCGAGACAGATTGCCTGCCGGGTCCTCACGGTTCCGCTATCTTTACACGTGGAGAGACTCAGTCTTTATCTACGGTTACTTTAGGTACGAAGTCTGATGAGAAAATGATAGACGACGTATTGAATCATAGCTACGAGCGTTTCCTTTTACATTATAACTTCCCCCCGTTCTCCACTGGCGAGGCTAAGGCTACACGTGGCGTAGGCCGTCGTGAGATCGGACACGGTAACTTGGCTCACCGTGCGCTGAAACGTATGATCCCGGACAACTATCCGTATGTAGTACGTGTAATCTCCGATATCTTGGAGTCTAACGGTTCTTCTTCTATGGCTACGGTTTGCGCCGGTACCTTGGCGTTGAGAGACGCAGGTGTCCCGATGAAGAAACCGGTATCCGGTATCGCTATGGGATTGATCTCCGAGAACAAGGGTACGAACTACGCGATCTTGTCTGATATCTTAGGCGACGAGGATCACTTGGGTGATATGGACTTCAAGGTAACGGGTACGAAAGACGGTATCACGGCTACCCAGATGGATATCAAGGTAGACGGTTTGTCTTACGAGATCCTTGAGAATGCTTTGGCTCAAGCGAAAGAGGGTCGTATGCATATCTTGGGCAAGATATTGGAGGTTCAACCGGAAGCTCGCGAGGATTTGAAACCTCATGCACCTCGTATCGAGACGATGATTATCGGTAAAGAATTCATCGGTGCGGTAATCGGCCCGGGCGGTAAGATCATCCAAGGTATCCAAGAGAAGACGGGAGCTACGGTATCTATCGATGAGGTAGACGGCGTAGGAAAGATCGAGATCTCCGGCACGAATAAGGCTACGATCGACGCGGCTGTCAAGGCGATCAAAGGTATCGTGGCTGTTCCTGAGATCGGAGAGGTTTATGAAGGAAAGATTTCCTCTATCATGCCTTATGGTGCGTTCGTTGAGTTCATGCCGGGCAAGGATGGTTTGCTTCACATTTCCGAGATCGACTGGAAACGTCTGGAGACCGTTGAGCAAGCCGGCTTGAAGGAAGGCGATACGGTTTCTGTCAAGTTGGTTGATATCGATCCGAAGACAGGCAAGTTCAAACTTTCCCGCAAGGTATTGCTTCCGAAACCGGAAGGTTACGAGGAACGTCCACCAAGACCAGAAAGAGGTGAGCGTGGACCTCGTCCAGACCGTGGAGACCGTGGTCCTCGTCAAGATCGTGGTGATCGCGGACCTCGCAGGGAGTACAGAGACTAAGATAAGGTCTTATACATTATATATAATCCCGGGTAGATTAAACGCTATCCGGGATTTTTTTATCAAATCATCTACCACACCTACAACTATAGCTATAAGCAATTGGTCATAAGTTATTTATCGAGTGGTGGTAGATAAATAGCATCTACCACTATTGGCTCGTATCTACCACCATTTACTACTTTTCAATCACAAAACACCATCGTCCCCTACTCGCCAACCGCATTATTAGTCCTATCTTTTTCAAGAAGCGGCAGAAGACGGAGACATTGCTTAGCCGGCAAGCTATCTATTTGATCATGCTTCATATATCATCTAAAAAACTGATTAATTGATATTTATAGTTTTTCTTAGTATAAAACAAAAGTTTTCCGCTATGGAAACATTTGTTTCCTCATGAGGAAACCTTAGTTTTGTGCTTACGAAACTTTAGTTTTCCCTAGGAGAAACTGTTTGCTCTTGTATGTTAATCTATTATCATGTATCTCTAATCTGAACGCACAAGTATTTAAATTAGAAAACGGCTTAGCTTTTTCGAAATTACAAACAAAAGGAGTCAAAGGTGCAAATATAGATTTATACCCCCATAAGTTAACGACTTATCAAATATCATTAGATATCGAGTATTTACAAACAAAACATTTCTATTTATCAAGTTCCATTGGTTACCTTGAAAAAGGAGGCAAATATACAGACATTGTAAATCAATCCATGAGTGAGAGACATATCAATCAGTATATAACAATACAAAACAAAGAAATTCTCAACATCCTCATCACTAATTTTTATGTTATTACTAAAATTACCGGATAGCAAACCTAGTACAGACTAAACAAACGACCATAAACCTTATATCCAGGCCATGATCATCGTTTAGCCTGCACAAACAGTAACGTTTAATAAATATAAGCGTAATTCCAAACCAAAGCATTCAAACTGGGATCCCATCGATTCCACTGGCGCCCCAGCATATCATATTTAACTTGATATGCAGCCGTTTTCATATAGAATCTATTACCTGTTTGACCATCTACCGCACAACCTCGCAGTCCCCCACCAATTGAGTTCGGATCAAATCCACATTTTGGAGACTCTTTAGTTACTCCCAGGGTTCCGTCCGGAAGGGTCACCATTTTTCTAACAATATAGATATCACAAAAGTAATAACCAGTAGGAATATTTGTAGGTGATTTGTTGATAAGAACTTTTTTATTTTCTTCCACTAAGAATGTGTTATCATATCCTGTCACACTAAAAGTCTCACTCGTAGCCTTAGTCTCAATTAATGGGGATTGTTCTGATTCCATAAATTCACCCATAAGTTCAATAAACTGATTCCACGTAATTGCACCATTAGCTTCCGCACATTTCCTCAAATCTTCTTCACTCATGTTATCATAGTCAAGACCATCTCCTACGATAACCTCTTCTTGGTTAGAACAAGAAGACACAAAAAACAAAAACAAACATGATAAAATTAGAATCTTTTTCATACAAAAAACTATTTATAAATTAAACATTGAATAATCAAAGAAATTAAATATTACAAATCATCCTCACATTCAATTTTAGAAAAGAATAAAAAACTCTTCATAGATGTTGTCTCCTTCTACTCTTATTAAATAAGGTTTAAATAAAAGACCTTGCATGGAAATACAATAGCTCTGAGAAGTAGAAAGAGGTACAGACTCTTCATATACGAGCATCCCACTATCATCAACAATTTGTATAAACACATTGTCTAATGGCTTCATAAAATAGAACATGATTCCATCATTTACAATCTTCACTTCTACCGGATTAGGAGAAATAGAGCGCTCCTCTTCCTCATCACGCTCATTCTTATGCTCTCTTCCAGCCACCGTATGTGTCCATAAGCATACACAACTCAATAAAGTCAAAAATAAAAATCTTTTCATCCCATTCATTTTTTGACTGCAAAAGTATCCGATAAGGTTGGATTCGGGGCTAAAACACTGTTCGCTTTTTGTTCGCTTTTTGTTCGCAGAGTTGTATAAGGCTAAAGACCAGCGATTAATTCATCCAGTTCATTCGGGGTTCCATCCTCTCCCTTTATTTTTTTATAAAGCCGTTTACGGGATGAGGATACGGAGGGTTTGGAGCGACCCAAGATTTTTGCCATATCAGTTACCTTGACTGATATCTTTATCAAGTAACAAATCCGGAGTTCTATCAATGACATTCCCGAATATAACTGATATAGACGATTCGTAAAATTATTGTATGTCTTATCTAACTCCTTCCGTAAAGCATTCCAATCTTCTTCCCTGATTATCTGATCTGCCTCATTCGTGGAATGGAATTTCATATAGATATCCGAATGCCTTAAATCCGACTCTAACAAATCACGCTCGGTACGCCGCAACTGTATTTGTTCATTGGTCACTTGCAAAAGTTCTTTTCGCACATGAAGCAATGAATTTGTATCTTCATGGTCTTTAGATAGTAAGGTTCCCAATTCATTCAATTTCACGTTATTCGCTTCTACATATTGAAAACTTCTCTCATATTGTTCTTGCTTTTCCCGCTGAAGCGCCTCAAACTGCCTAGCCAACCGCTCTTTCTGCCGTTTCAGTCTATATATAAACAATAAGGTTATCGAAAGCCCCAATCCGAACAAGGATAATATCCGGTAAATACGAATCTGCATCCGGTCATTCTCGCCCTTTAGCCGTAAATTCTCAGTTTCCCGCTTTTGATAATTATATAAAGAGGTCATTTTACGGATTTCCTCCGAATCGGTTATCTTGCGGATGGAATCTTGCACTTGCTGGCCAAGACGGACATAGCGAATAGCCTCCCGATAATTCAACCGACGCTCATACAAAAACGACAAGTACTCATAAATAGCGTCTCTAACATATAAATCAGGACTATCCAAGCATCTCCTTAAATAGTAGTCGGCAGAGTCCAATCTTCCCACCTCTAAATAAATATGTCCCAATGTAGAATAAGTGGGGTACATATTCCGGCCTACGGAATCTTTTAATGATTCAAACAAACATTCCAATGCCTTATCATACATTCCCAATTCCCGGTAAAGATCACCCTGCTCAGTCAATATACCGGAATATCGATGTCTATTTCCTGTTTCATTCGCTATAATTGCCGCTTTTTGAAAATAGAGAAGCGCACTGTCATTCTTATCGACCATATCATATACCCGGGCAATATCTCTCAGCACAAGAGACAAACTAGTACTATCTCCTTTCAGTAATTTATACTCAGCCGCTTTCTCATACATACGGATCGCCTCTTCATATACATTCTGATAATCATAAAGCATCCCCATCTGCGAATAGACATTGGACAATAATCGGTACTTTCTCGTATCTCCCGCCACATCCAATGCCTTTTGGAAATACTTCAACGCTTCCGGAGCATCGTTCAGATCCCGGTAGACACGTCCCATATAGTAATAAGACTCCAGTAATTTATCCCGATCGCCATATACCTCATAAAAAGCGGTGATTCGTTTGATCAAAGAATCAGAAGTATGCCGGACATACATCTTATCATTGACCTTCAAGTCGAGCAAGTCATAATACATACGCTGTTCCTCATCAAAGGACGAAAGGCTATCCCGCAATCGATCCAACAAAGGGCGGGCTTCCTCCGGATTTGTATCCGCAAGGGATTCGATCCGTGACAGGGTAGCGGGGTAAGGCTTCCCCCGATGATCGCAAGCATAAAAAGCCGAGATCAAGACCGACATCAAGAGGATGTATATACGAGGCATTGGAAATCTGTTTTATCACTTAAACGCAACAAAGGTAAAAAATTAAAGTGTAATAGTTTCATTGATATTTATACAAACTTTTGAAAGCCAATACGCAAAGTACGCTACGACCGGATACTTACAGGTTTTGCTTTCTACTCTTAACAGATCTGGGTACTTTTTGCTATCTATCTTAAACAAATCGTATATTTCTCATTCAATCAATCAGCGTATGGATAGCCTATTTATTAAACAAGAACGATTACTGGCACAAACGAGCACCCGTATCATAAGAATAGCGGATCTCCCCGATTCCTTCATCTTGGCTGACAATATGGAGTTCGCCACCGGCAAGAAACTACCGCTGTGGATCGTGGGATTAACCTATTAAAAAAACACGTACGTCTTTTTTTAAGAACAAAAAAGCGGTATCCAGCTTGCCGCCGGATACCGCTTTTCATTTATCTTTACCGATCAAGAAATCAGCAACGAGGCTTGATCTGCTTGAAGAAGTCATTCCCCTTGTTATCTACCAAGATAAACGCAGGGAAGTTCTCTACCTCGATCTTCCAGATCGCTTCCATACCCAATTCCGGATATTCCACGCACTCGATGCTCTTGATATTGTTCTGAGCCAAGATAGCCGCGGGGCCACCGATAGATCCTAAGTAGAAACCGCCGTGGTTCTTACAAGCGTCCGTAACTTGCTGGCTACGGTTACCCTTCGCCAACATGATCATGCTACCGCCATGGCTCTGGAACAAGTCAACGTATGAGTCCATACGACCCGCGGTCGTCGGGCCCATAGAGCCACAAGCCATACCTGCCGGAGTCTTAGCCGGGCCCGCGTAATAAATAGGATGATCCTTGATATATTGGGGGAGATCCTCGCCACGATCCAGACGCTCCTTCAACTTAGCGTGAGCGATATCACGGCCCACGATGATCGTTCCGTTCAATGACAAACGAGTAGATACCGGATATTTATCCAATTCCTTCAAGATATCCGCCATCGGTTGGTTCAAGTTGATCTTGACAGCGTCGCCCTCACCCGCTTGGCGAAGTTCCTCCGGAATCAATTCGCCGGGATGGCTATCCAACTTCTCGATCCAGATACCTTCCTTATTGATCTTACATTTAATATTACGGTCCGCGGAGCAGCTTACACCCAAACCTACCGGGCAAGAAGCGCCGTGGCGAGGCAAACGGATGATACGGACATCGTGAGCCAAATATTTACCGCCGAATTGAGCGCCCAAGCCAATATTCTGAGCAGCGGCCAATACCTCTTTCTCCAACTCCACGTCGCGGAAAGCACGGCCACCCTCGCTTCCGGTCGTAGGCAAGCTATCGTAGAAACGAGTAGAAGCCAACTTCACCGTCAATAAATTCTTCTCAGCGGAAGTACCGCCAATCACGATCGCGATATGATACGGAGGACAAGCGGCCGTACCCAACGTCTTGATCTTCTCTACGAGGAAGGGAACCAATGTACCCGGATTCAAGATCGCTTTTGTCTCTTGGTATAAATAAGTCTTATTGGCGGAACCACCTCCCTTTGTCACGCAAAGGAACTCATACTCCATGCCTTCCGTAGCCTCGATATCGATCTGGGCCGGCAAGTTACATTTCGTATTTACCTCGTCGTACATATTCAGCGGAGCGTTCTGGGAGTAACGAAGGTTCTCTTCCGTGTAGGTCTTGTAAACACCTAAGGAAAGCGCTTCCTCATCGCAGTAACCGGTCCAGACCTGCTGCCCCTTCTCGCCGTGGATAATAGCCGTACCGGTATCTTGGCAGAAAGGAAGTACGCCTTTAGCCGCTACCTCGGCGTTGCGAAGGAATGTCAAGGCCACGTACTTATCGTTGTCCGTAGCTTCCGGATCGCTTAGGATCTTAGCGACCTGCTCGTTATGAGAACGGCGAAGCATGAATGATACGTCGCGGAAAGCGGCGTTAGCCATAGCGGTCAAACCTTCTTTAGCGACTTTCAAGATCGGTTTTCCTTCAAACTCAGAAACGGAAACATAATCTTTTGTAAGCAAATAATACTCTGTTGTGTCCGGTCCCTTTTGGAACATCGGCTCGTAGTGAAACGGAGGTGTTGCCATATCTTTAGAATTTAATTATATATTGGTTTTATTTAAGTTTGTCCGTACTTTTCGATTGGCAAACTTAGCGAAAAAACTTGATATATAGATCATGGGGTAAAGAAATATAGCTATATTTGCCCGATATGAAAAAGTTGACCTCTTTATACATTGTATTCCTGCTAACGATGCTAGGTTTTCAAGGAAATCTGAAAGCGCAGGTTAGCCACGGAGGCCGCCCGCTTCCGCTATCGCTCATGCGAAGTACAAACGGACAGATGTTTAAAGAAATGCCTCCATTCGACGTCCAAGAGGAATTGCGTATCGACTCGCTGAATGAGAGCGACCTAAGAAGCGGTTTCCGTTTTGCCTATAAATTCATAACGGATTACAATCGGTACAACTCGGGCGTAACTTTCACCGGGCCGGATGGGACACGTGTATGGAGACTCGGGATCTACTCGCCCGGGGCCCTTTCCATCAACGTGCTCTTCACGGAATATGAACTGCCCGAAGGCGCCCAGCTCTTCCTATATAATGAGGACCAGACACAGATATTAGGCTCGTTCAATCACCTAAACAACTCGGAGTTAAACCTATTGCCGGTCTCTCCTATCCAAGGGGATCGCCTGATCATAGAATATCAAGAACCGGCCAACGCCTCTTTTCAAGGAAGACTGACCGTCGGGGAAGTCAACCATGGCTACCGGAGCTTGCGGGGGTTAGAACCGGGAGACAACACCTCACTGATCGGTAAAATTCCACCGTTAGCTTGCTATCAAGATGGGACAAACGATTACGCCCAATGGGGGCAAAGCGTCGTTCTCCTGATCATAGACGGAAGTGTAGGGTGCACGGGCACACTGATAAATAATACGGACAATGACGGAAAGCCTTATCTACTCACCGCCTCCCATTGCCTAAACAAGCAATTCACGATGAAAAACCCCGATTATGAGAAAATAGCCGGAAGTATCGTCTGCTTTTTCAACTTCAACAGCCCTTTCTGCGACCCGATCCTAAGGGGAACGGAAGAGATGTCTACCGCATCCACTTACTTCAAGGCGGTTAATGAAATGGCAGACATGGCCTTGTTGGAACTTACCGCCACACCTCCGGTTTATTACAGGCCTTATTACGCGGGCTGGAACGCACAAGAGGTAGGACCTGCCCCCTATACGTGCATCCAACATCCCCAATACTCGGTAAAGCGAATCAGTATATCCGATGAGGATCTGGCTCCCTTTACCTTGACAGATCCAAACATGATTTTTTACGAGAACGCTCATTTACATGTCAAGACTTGGGAAGTAGGTTATACGGCCAGCGGTTCCTCCGGATCTCCTTTATTCAATGCCGACGGAGAGATTATCGGAGCGTTATCCGGCGGGCAGTCCAGTGAGAATAGTCCGAAGAATGATTACTTCTTCTCTTTGAAGAAACCCTGGGACGCGATCGATACCCCCGAGAGACAGCTCAAATATTGGCTAAACCCGTCCGATGACGAGACCAAGGTTTGCGAGGGACTTGATCCGTATAAATCAACCCCTTGTTTCCGGTTGAGCAACATCTATGACTCCGGTAATCAAGAAAACGCCGAATGTACGCTCTATCCCGGGTCTGAAAAAGCGTATTTGTTCGGGAACAACCCCGCCAATATCACTGAATACGCGGAAGCTTACCAAGTAGCCGAAGCGGGTACCTTATACGGAGCTTATTTCGTAACACCGCCTGCCGGAGCGAATTACAAACAGATGGAAGTGGAAGTTACCGTTTACAGCGGCGACTCTAAGCCTTCTACATTATTATATACGGAGACATTCCAACCCACCTACAGCAATAAATCGATATTGGACGATACGTTTATTGAGACCGCTAAATCCCTAAATCGGTCACAGGAAAGTTATATCCATTTCTCCAAGCCCGTGAACGTTAGCGGAAAGTTCTACATCGGCTATAAGCTCAAGAGCGTCCCGGAGAACACATATTTCTCCGCTTACAATTTGCCCAAAGGCAAAACGACCCGGAATACGGCTTGGGTTCATGATAAAAACGGCTGGAGACAAGCTACCGAATATACGCAAGCAGGTTTTAGCACCTCCTTGTTTATCGATCCCGTCATTCAATACGGTAACCCCGTCAGCAACGAAAAGCTCGAGGCGAACGAGCAGGTACTCATTCATCTCGGTCCGGAGAAAGGAATGGTACACCTTGTTTTGCCGGATGGAATAGAGAAAGCGACTTATACACTGCACTCGGCACAAGGAAAAGTGTCGGAAAACGGAGAGATCACGGACAGGCAAGCTACACTCCATTTCCTAAAGTTAACGTCTGGAGTCTACTTTCTAACCGTGCACTATGGCGAGGAGCATTATACACAAAAGATTATATTTTAATCAAAAAATATACAATAAGAGTTCTGGGAAACCATCCATTGAAAAGAATGGCAAGAGGTACACAGCCATATTTTTTCAATAATTCTACCCATATTTTATGTATAAAACAAGCCTAGGATTCATTAATAAGTATTAATTAAAAAGATTTTATCGCTTCTTTGCTATCCATAACAAAAAAATACTTTAGTTTTGCACGATAATGGCTAAGGGATAATTTGGAAGTGAATATATTAACATAGTAACATTTTAAACTTACATCAAGATTATGAACAAAAAGTTTTTATTGCCATTCTTCGTATTGGCAGCCATTTTAACTCTTTCTTCTTGTTCAAACAAGTTGAAACCGTTGGCAGAACAGTACATTAAAGCAGAGCCGCAGCCGCTAGAGGCTATCGGAGGCAAAGTTCCTGTAACGATCAATGCGACTTTCCCCGCTAAATGGTTCAACAAGAAAGCTGTTGTAACTGTAACTCCGGTATTGCGTTACCAGGGTGGCGAAGCTTGGGGCACTTCTTACACTTACCAAGGTGAGAAAGTAAAAGGTAACAACCAAGTAATCCCTCAAAAAGAAGGTGCTAACGTAACTATGAAGTCTTCTTTCACTTACAAACCCGAGATGAAAAAATCAGAATTGTATTTGACTTTCGACGCGAAGATCAAAAACAAGACTGTTAAATTGCCAGACGTAAAGATTGGTGAAGGCGTTATCGCTACTTCCGAATTGGCAGACGCAGCTACCGCTACAGCAGCTATCGCAGCTGATAAATTCCAACGTATTATCAAAGAGGCTCATGACGCTAACATCATGTTCTTGATCCAACAAGCTAACCTTCGCGCTAAAGAATTGAATTCTGACGCTATCAAAGAATGGAAAGATCTTGTTAAGAACGCTGACGAGGCTCCGAACCAGAATGTAGCTATCGAGATCAGCGCTTACGCTTCTCCTGATGGTGGTTTCAAATTGAACAACACGTTGGCTGAGAATCGTGAAGGAAACACTACGAAATATTTGAACAAGGAATTGAAGAAGATGAAGGTTGACGCTCCGGTTGACGCTCGTTACACAGCTCAAGACTGGGAAGGCTTCAAGGAATTAGTTTCTGCTTCTAACTTGCAAGATAAAGACTTAGTATTGCGTGTGATCTCTATGTACCAAGATCCTGAGACAAGAGAGAAAGAAATCAAGAATATCTCCGCTGTTTACTCTGACTTGGCTGAGACTATCCTTCCGCAATTACGTCGTTCTCGTTTGACTGCTAACATCGAGATCATCGGTAAGTCTGACGACGAGATCAGCGCTTTGGCGAAGAGCAATCCTTCTGAGTTGAATATCGAGGAAATCCTTTACGCCGCTACATTGACTAACAACGACGGTGAGAAGATGGCTATCTATACAAAAGCTTCTGAATTGTACCCTAACTGCTACCGTACTTGGAACAACATCGGTATGATGGCATTCAAGGCTGGTGATTTAGCTAAGGCTGAGCAAATGTTCAACAAGTCTAACTCTATTAAGAATAACGCTTCCGCTAACATGAACTTAGGTTTGATCGCATTAACTAAGGGTGACCAAGCTAAGGCTCAACAATTGTTCGGTAACGCTGCCGGCGTAAACGAATTGAGCGAGGCTCTTGGCGTTCTTTACTTAGAGCAAGGCGAATATGCTAAGGCTGTTAACTCTTTCGGTTCTGTTAAGACTAACAACGCTGCTTTGGCTCAGATTTTGGTTAAGGATTACAGCAAGGCTTCTCAGACTTTGAACGGCGTTGCTAAACCTGATGCTATCACCTCTTACTTGAAGGCTGTTGTTGCTGCTCGTACAAACGACGCTAACGGTGTAGTAAGCAACTTGAAGGCCGCTATCGCTGCTGACAAGAGCTTGGCTAAGGAAGCTGCTATCGACTTAGAGTTCGCTAAATATGCGACTAACTCTGACTTCGCTGCTTTAGTAAAATAATTAGAAAATATTCTTTCTAAATAAGAAAAAGACCTCATCCTTTTGGATGGGGTCTTTTTTTATATCCCACCATCCAATCCTATATTTGATAAAAGCGTAACAGCTTGAAATAAATATTGATTATCAATGATTTTTCATGAAATAAATTTGTAGATTTGCAAAATCTAATAAAGTTGTTGTAAATATTAATCAAATAGGGTAAAGAAATTATGAGATCACAAATCTGGAAACAAATGGTGTGGGTATTTTGTCTGCTCTTTCTAATGGGATCATGCGTTAAACATGACATTTTTCAAGGAGAAGACCCCACGGTAGATCCGAAAGAACCTACCAAAGAAGAAGAAGATTACATAGCCCAGTTCGAGAATTTCGAGAACATACAGGTTAACATATCTTCTCAGCATGAAGGGACCCTATATTCTATTTATTATGAATATCCTTATGAGGAAGGCTCTTTAGTCAAAGATCCTTATTTAATTGGCAAAACCCCGATCCATATAACTTTGGAAGTACCTAAACACGTAAAGAAACTCTATATCCTAAGAGGGGATGGGGAACTTATCGAGAGTGATGTAAAGGACATCACGATCGGCAGCGATACCAAAAGTAGTTTACGGGCTACAAGTGCGATCAGTGATGAAGTCCTTCATTTGATCAATAACAAATACTTTCCAGAAAAAGCATACAATGTAAAAAGCGAGGATTTATATAGATGCTCTGATCTAAAAATCACGGAAACCGTTTTTACCAGTAGCTTTGAGAAAGCGGATATTTGGCTGACTTATATAAGCGACGGAGGAATGTCCAAAGACAATATGTATGGTAAAATTTGGTTCTATACATATCCCTTCGAGAAGATGGAGAATCTCACTTTAGACGACTGCACCTTCTATGGAAAGACTAATGGCACCATCCAAGTCATTGACTTCAGTAAGATCAACCAAGATGAGAATTATATCTTTTACTCCAAAGAGGAACAGCCAAAGGCTAAGACAGGAGAATATACCCGAATACCCCTAGGAAGATTCGACAAGGGGCTCAACGTCGGCTTCGTATATCGAGGCACAGACCGTCCACAGTTCTCCACTCCGGCATTAAATGGGCCGGATAACAATAAAGTACCAGATAATGGGACATTCTCCCATAATTACGTAGGCCATACCTTAAAATATGGTAATTCCTCTTTCAAAATAGAGAAAAACGTAGCAAACGGCTTCATTCACCACATTCAAGAAGGTGATTTTGAGGGAAATGTACTGGGAATGGAAAATCGCTGCCCAAACTATAGGGCCTATGATGGAGACTACAACGATATGCTTTGTCTAATCGAAAGTAATCCCGTTGCCATCGAGCCGGCAGAGCCGGTAACCCCTCCCGTCATAGAATCGCAAACGAACAAGAAAGGGTTCCTCTTGTTCGAAGATAATTATCCAAACCAAGGCGATTTCGATTTCAATGACGCTGTCATATATTATAGCATCACAGCATATACCGATAAGAGTACCGCAGATGTTTATGCCCAGTTACTGGCTAAAGGCTGTACATTCCACAACCAATTTGGATTTAAGGACGCCAATGGACTAACTCCCTTTTTCTCCGATGTCAATGGATATGTCAATGTGAGAAAATTCGACAAGGAACCGGAAAGTGGGATTACAAAGACATTAACATATAGCTCAACTCAACTGATCATGCCTTACATTGATAACGGGAAGGGACCGGTAAGTAAAAACGTAAAGAATACGGATCTATACCCATATGTGTTGGATATCCCTTATTCGGAAAATAAACCTTTCCATTGGTGTATAGAGAATAAGAGTATTGACAATGCCTATAATTTTGATCAGGATTACCGCAAAGCGCACGGAGATTGGTATGAGACTCCTAAAGATGAATCGCTTGTAATAAAATTCACGACTTCGGATGAAGAGAAGAAAGATCCGGAAAATAAAGAATGAAGTTACGCGAACCCATTGAAGGATCTCTAAAATCCTATAACACATAAAAACGACGGCCTTTTTAAAAGGTCGCCGTTTTTTATATTTATTCAATAGAAGAATTTATCTACCTTGGCGCTTGCGCTCTGTCTCATCCAAGATGATCTTACGCATACGCATATTATTCGGGGTGATCTCTACGTACTCATCGCCCTTGATGTACTCAAGCGCATCCTCTAGGCTGAATACGATAGGAGGAGCCAAGGAAACCTTGTCGTCCGAACCAGAGGCACGCATATTCGTCAACTTCTTGGATTTGGTGACATTTACCACCAAGTCATTGTCTTTGGTATGCTCTCCGACCACCTGTCCAGCGTAAACCTCCTCGCCCGGGGCGATGAAGAAACGTCCGCGGGATTGCAAGTTATTCAGGGCATAAGCGAAAGCCTGACCTGTCTCCATAGCGATAATCGAACCATTCATACGTCGTTCAATATCACCCTTCCACGGTTGATATTCCAAGAAACGGTGTGCCATGATAGCCTCACCGGCAGAGGCGGTCAATACAGCGTTGTTCAAACCGATAATACCACGGGAAGGAATCGTGAACTCCAAGTGCATACGACCATTCTTGCTTTCCATCATGGTCATCTCGCCCTTACGTTTCGTTACCATATCGATAATACGGCTAGAGCATTCCTCCGGAAGATTCACCGTCAATTGCTCTACCGGCTCGCACTTCTCACCATCGATCTCCTTGATGATAACCTGAGGCTGACCTACCTGCAACTCGTATCCCTCACGACGCATCGTCTCGATCAATACAGACAAGTGAAGCACACCACGACCATATACCAACCAAGAATCAGCGGAATCAGTAGGAACTACGCGTAAAGCCAAGTTCTTATCCAATTCTTTCTGCAAACGGTCAAAAATATGACGGGAAGTAACAAACTTACCATCCTTACCAAAGAACGGAGAATTGTTGATCGTGAAAAGCATAGACATCGTAGGCTCGTCGATAGCGATCGTTGGCAATGGCTCCGGCTCGTTCACGTCGGCGATTGTCTCACCGATCTCGAAACCATCGATACCGATAATAGCGCAAATATCCCCGGACTGCACGGAATCAACTTTCGTACGTCCCAAGCCCTCAAATACATCCACTTCCTTGATCCTCGATTTCACCATACTACCATCACGCTTACAAAGCATGACATCTTGGCCCTCTTTCAACTCGCCACGGTGTACACGTCCTACGGCGATACGACCTACATACTTAGAATAATCCAAAGAAGTAATCAACATCTGCGGAGTACCCTCCAACATCTTTGGTTCGGGGATATACTTGATGATCGCATCAAGCACAGCCGTGATATCCTCTTTCGGCTCCTTCCAATCCTCGGACATCCAGCCCTGCTTGGCGGAACCATAAATAGTAGGGAAGTCAAGCTGCTCCTCGGTAGCATCCAGACTAAACATCAAGTCGAATACCATTTCCTGCACTTCCGACGGGCGGCAATTCGGCTTATCCACCTTATTAATTACCACAATCGGCTTCAAACCCAGTTGAATCGCTTTTTGTAAAACAAAACGAGTCTGCGGCATAGGCCCCTCAAAGGCGTCTACCAATAGCAAACAACCATCCGCCATATTCAAGACACGCTCCACCTCGCCACCAAAGTCGGCGTGGCCCGGAGTGTCAATAATATTGATCTTATATCCCTTATAATTGATAGACACGTTCTTGGCAAGAATCGTGATACCTCGTTCCCGTTCCAGATCATTGTTATCCATGAACTGATCCGGTTCTGCCTGTCCTTCACGGAAAAGCTTACCGGCTAATAACATCTTATCCACGAGCGTCGTTTTGCCGTGGTCTACGTGCGCGATAATCGCAATGTTTCTGATCTTTTGCATTGAAGACTAATTTATTGGCTGCAAAAATACGATATTTTTACGATATATATATGACATTCATGCTTCAAAACACAAAAAAGATAGTAGAATCTATTGCAAATCAAAAAGGAATGTCTACCTTTGCGACCGCTTAGATAACATAGTATTAATTTATTAAAGTAAAAAGAATCATGTATTTAGATTCAGCGAAGAAAAAAGAATTATTTGAAAAGTATGGCAAATCAGCAACTAACACAGGTTCTGCTGAGAGCCAAATCGCATTGTTCACATTCCGTATCTCTCACTTGACAGAGCACTTGAAAGTGAATCACAAAGATTACGCTACGGAAAGATCATTGAAGATGTTGGTAGGTAAACGTCGTCGTTTATTGGACTATCTGATCAAGACTGACATCGAGAGATACCGCGCTATCATCAAAGAACTTGGTATCAGAAAGTAAGAAAAAGCTTATGCGAGAATATTAAAAAGGGCAATCCCAATCGGGAATTGCCCTTTTTATTTGCCTTAATCCTAGATATAATAAAATATTAATGTAAATTTGCGCCGTTTAGTATCAATTTATCAAACATTATAGGATTATAAATAACAAATCATATACATGGGAAACAACAAAATTATAGGCGCGAAAATTAAAAATATCCGGGAATCGAAACAGCTCTCTATCGAGGAAGTAGCCGAACGCTCCGGGTTAGGTATCGAACAGATAGAACGTATCGAGGGTAACTTGGATTTTCCATCTTTGGCCCCTCTTATCAAAATAGCACGGGTATTAGGGGTACGTTTGGGTACATTCTTGGATGACCAAGCGGAGCTAGGCCCGGTCGTATGCCGCAAAAAGGATAGCGAGGCCGATGGTATCGGGTTCACGAACAATGCGACACAAGGGCACAAGCATATGGATTACCACTCGCTCTCGCAAGATAAGTCCGGCCGCCATATGGAGCCCTTCTTGATCGAGATCGCTCCCTCCGAGGAAGGCGAGGATTTCATTCTGTCCACGCATGAGGGAGAAGAGTTTATCTACGTATTGAGTGGCGTCGTAGAGATTAATTACGGAAAAAACACCTATATCCTAGAGGAAGGCGATAGCATCTATTATGATTCTATCGTGGCGCATCATGTACATGCGGCAGCCGACAACAGGGCTCGAATCTTAGGAGTTGTCTATACACCTTATTAAATCCGGCGTTTTATGGAATTACATAACAGAACCCTTGGCCAATGGCTGGAACATTGGGCCGAGACTACACCGGACAAGGAATATATCGTTTATTCAGACCGTGACTTACGTTTCACTTGGAGCGAATTCAACAAGCGTGTGGACGACATGGCGAAAGGTATGTTGGCGATCGGTATCACCCATGGCACACATGTCGGCGTATGGGCGACGAACGTACCGGATTGGTTGACATTCCTATATGCAGGCGCGAAGATCGGTGCCGTATTGGTCACGATCAATACGAACTATAAACAAAGCGAGCTGGAATACCTAGTAGAGAACGCCGATATCCATACGATGTGTATCACAGACGGCGTGTTTGATGGAAGTTACGTGGACATGGTCTATACCATGTTGCCGGAATTGAAGACCTCTCAACGGGGGTATTTGAAAAGCGAGCGTTTCCCACGCTTGAGAAATGTAGTATATATCGGACAGGAGAAATACAGGGGTATGTACAATACGCCCGAGATGTTGCTCCTCGGACAAAATATAAAGGATGAGACCTTAGAGGCTGCCAAAGCGAGAGTAAATTGCCACGACGTTGTCAATATGCAATATACTTCCGGTACGACCGGCTTCCCGAAAGGGGTCATGTTGACTCACTACAACATCGCCAACAACGGTTTCTTGACGGGTGAGCATATGAAATTCACCGCCGACGATAAGCTTTGTTGCTGCGTACCTCTCTTTCATTGCTTTGGCGTGGTATTAGCTTCCATGAACGTATTGACGCATGGATGTACGCAAGTGATGGTCGAGAAATTCGATCCGCTATTGGTATTAGCTTCTATACATAAAGAGCGTTGCACGGCCGTGTACGGCGTGCCTACCATGTTCATTGCCGAGCTGAACCACCCGATGTTCGAGATGTTCGACCTCACGTCGTTACGTACCGGTATTATGGCAGGTTCTCTTTGCCCGGTTGAACTCATGAAAACCGTGGACGAGAAGATGCATATGCGTGTAACCAGCGTGTATGGATTGACAGAGACCTCACCGGGTATGACCCACTCCCGTATCGAAGATCCGGCCGAGGTGCGTTATAATACCGTAGGCCATGAGTTCGAATTTACCGAGGTACGGGTTATCGATCCGGAGACTGGCGAGGAATGCCCCGTCGGTGTACAGGGCGAGATGTGTAACCGCGGTTATAATAACATGAAAGGTTATTATAAAAACGAAGCCGCTACCAATGAGGCGATCGACAAGGATGGCTTCCTGCATTCCGGCGACTTGGGCGTTCGTGATGAGAATGGAAACTTCCGTATCACCGGCCGTATCAAGGATATGATTATCCGTGGAGGCGAGAATATCTATCCACGTGAGCTGGAGGAATTCCTTTATCATTTCCCCGGTGTGAAAGACGTGCAAGTAGCCGCTGTTCCTTCCAAGAAATATGGAGAGGAAGTGGGTGCCTTTATCATCCTTCACGATGGTGTGACGGCTACGGAGGAAGAGGTGAAAGATTTCTGCCGCGGAAAGATCGCCCGGCATAAGATCCCGAAATACATCTTCTTCGTCGATACCTTCCCGATGACTGGAAGCGGAAAGATACAGAAGTTCAAGTTGAAAGACCTCGGGCTGAAACTATTGCAAGAGCAAGGTATCACGCCAGCCTGACGATTTAGTGGACAGCTAACAGTTGACAGTTACTTTAAAATCTTCATAATGGGCGGTACGATCTTCTCGTGTTGCCCATTTTCCTAAAGAATGATGGACGGAATCAACACACTGCGTTACTCGGATTTATTTTTAGCGATGTATTTCGATGGCGGAAAGAGCTGCCTGCACCGGAATCATTCGCATGTGTTGGTGTATGTATACTCCGGAGAGATGGTAATCGACGAAAAAGGCCAAATCACCCGGCTACATAAAGGAGAATGCGCTTTCATCCGCAAGGACTTCAGCGTGCAGATGACGAAACAAGCATGGAATGGCGAGCAGTTCAAGGCGATCTTCTTGATGTTCACCATGAAGTTCCTACGCGACTTTTACAGCAAATTAGATCGAAATACTCTCCCTAAAGATGCCAAGCGAGATCAGGTCAGCCTTTACAAGCTACCGTCCAACCGTCCCGATATCGTAAGCTTGTTTGAGTCGATGACCCCTTATTTCAATTCCAAGATCCAACCGACAGAGGAATTGCTGCAACTAAAAATGATCGAGGGCGTTTATGTGTTGCTCCATACCGACAAGAATCTATATGCCTCTATCTTCGATTTTACCGATCCATGGAAGATAGACATACTGGAATTTATGGAGCGGAATTACATGAACGATATTTCCATGGAAGAAATCGCCAACTATACGGGACGCAGTCTCTCCACATTTAAACGTGATTTCAAGAAATGTAGCGCTCTCTCGCCCCGGGAATGGCTCATCCGACGCCGCCTTGAAGCCGCACACGGGCTGATACGTAAAGGGGGGCGTAAGGTCTCGGAGATTTGTTTCGAGGTAGGTTTCAAGAACCTTTCCCATTTCTCGAAAATCTATAAGATAGCGTATGGCGTACCGCCAACCGAGGATATATAATATTTATAATGGCCCACACAACAAAGCTATTTGAACCACATAACAAAGCCTCCATACCACTCCCTCCTTATCTTCGCGACATAAATAATAACAAAATGTAAATCAAATGATCATGACAAAGACAACGGAAGAGAAAGTAGCTTTAGTAACCGGTTCAGCGATGGGTATCGGACTCGCTTGCGCCGAAGCCTTCGCCAAGGCTGGATACATAACCGTATTGGCAGACATCCGTGAGCCGGGAGAACAGGTAGAGAAATTAGTAGCCGAGGGACATAAGGCCGTAGCGTATCGGTGCGACGTATCAAACACGCAAGCCGTAAAGGAGATGATCGACTGGACCGTAGCTACCTACGGAAGACTGGATGCGGCTCTTAACAACGCAGGCATACAAACACCGCAACGCCCAATGGCGGAAATCACCGACGATGAATTCGACCGTACCGTGGCTGTGGATTTGAAAGGTGTCTGGAACTGCATGCGTTATGAGATCCTGCAAATGCTGAAACAAGGCGGCGGCGCCATCGTCAACACCTCATCGCAAGGCGGAGTCACGGGATTTCCGGGACAAGCGGCCTACATAGCCTGTAAGCATGCCGTTATCGGACTGACACGTACCGCCGCTATCGACTATGCGGCAAAGAACATCCGCATCAATGCCGTATGTCCGGGCGTTATCCGTACGCCGATGGCGGAAGACTTAATGCGGCGTGACCCTTCCTTGGAGAAGGAGCTGGTGCGCGACATTCCCGCAGGGCGGCTCGGTAAACCGGAAGAGATCGCCAACGCCGTACTTTGGCTATGCAGCCCGCAAGCGAGCTTCGTAGATGGCCATGCGCTATTGGTAGATGGAGCCTTCAGTATTCATTAAATCGCAAAACTACAGAGAGTCCAATACTGCAACAGCATTGCAGTGTTACTACAATGCGGGTTGCAGTAACGAACCCACCGTACCCCTCAGCAAGCCTCTGCCCTAGATGGAAATTCATAGATAAAGAACACCTACTATCAACGCTTTTTCGTACCTTCGCGTCTCAACCATTTATAGTATTAATTTATGTCACAATTATTTCCAACTAATCTGCCTTATAAAGTGGCAGATATGAGTTTGGCTGAATTCGGTCGCAAAGAGATCGAGATCGCCGAACACGAAATGCCGGGATTAATGGCGCTACGCCAGAAATACGCCGATCAGAAACCCTTGAAAGGCGCACGTATCACCGGCTCACTGCATATGACTATTCAGACGGCAGTGTTAATCGAAACATTAGTTGCGTTGGGAGCGGACGTTCGCTGGGCTAGCTGTAACATCTTCTCCACACAGGACCATGCGGCGGCGGCTATCGCAGCTGATGGCGTACCGGTATTCGCTTGGAAAGGCGAGACGCTGGAAGAATATTGGTGGTGTACGGACATGGCGCTTCGTTTCCCGGAAGGCAAAGGTCCTCACATGATTGTTGACGATGGCGGTGACGCTTCCTTATTGATTCACATGGGCTATCGTGCGGAGAACGACGCGGAGACCATCAACCGCAAAGGCGGGAATCATGAGGAACAGGTTATTCTAGATACATTAAATCGTATCCTTCAAGAAGATAACAGCCGTTGGCACCGTACGGTAGCCGAGATGAAAGGTGTGTCGGAAGAGACGACCACCGGCGTTCACCGTCTGTATCAGATGATGGAGAAAGGTGAGTTGCTGGTTCCGGCTATCAATGTTAATGACTCCGTGACGAAATCCAAGTTCGATAACTTATATGGTTGCCGTGAGTCTTTGGCGGACGGCATCAAGCGCGCTACGGACGTGATGATCGCCGGCAAGGTAGTAGTCGTGGCCGGATACGGTGACGTAGGTAAAGGCTGCTCTCACTCCATGCGCACTTACGGAGCCCGTGTATTGGTGACGGAGATCGACCCGATCTGCGCCCTGCAAGCCGCTATGGAAGGTTTCGAGGTCACGACCATGGAAGAGGCCGTGAAAGAGGGTAACATCTTCGTTACAACCACCGGAAACTGCGATATCATCACGATCGAGCATATGACACAGATGAAAGACCAATCGATCGTATGTAATATCGGTCATTTCGACAACGAGATCCAAGTGGACAAGCTTGTCAACTATCCGAATATCAAGCACACGAATATCAAGCCTCAAGTGGACAAATATACGTTCCCGAACGGAAACTCCATCTTCTTATTGGCAGAGGGACGCTTGGTAAACTTAGGTTGCGCTACGGGACACCCGTCATTCGTAATGAGTAACTCGTTCACGAACCAAGTGCTTGCCCAAATGGACTTATGGCAAATGGCTTATGAGGTAGGTGTATACCGCTTACCGAAACGCTTGGATGAGGAAGTTGCCCGCCTACACTTGGAACGTATCGGCGTGAAATTATCTACATTATCACAAAAACAAGCTGATTATATCGGCGTACCGGTAGAAGGACCGTACAAGGCCGATCATTACAGATACTAATTAATTGAAAATTGAAAGTTGAGAATTGAAAATGAAGGGAGGACAGCTCCTGTAGTTCTCGATTCTTAATTTTCAATTTTCAATTCTTAATTTTCAATTACCATGCGTTTCGCTATTCTCTCCCCCATTTATCCCTATCGTGGCGGTATCGCCCAATTCAGCGGGATGCTCTATACGGAATTAGTAAAAGAAGGTCATGAAGTAAAGGCTTTCAACTTCAAACGTCTTTATCCGGATATCTTATTTCCCGGCAAGACTCAATACGTAGAAGCGGGAGACCGTGCGATCGAAATCGAGAGCGTGCGAGTATTAGATAGCGTCAACCCGGTTAGTTATTTCAGTACCGTAAACGCCATTCGTTCCTATGCGCCGGACGTACTGATTATCTCTTACTGGATGTCCTTTTTCGTTCCCGGATACGCCCACGTAGCGAATCGGATGAAAAAGCATTGTAAGGTAATCACCCTTATCCACAATGCGATTCCCCATGAGCCGCGTTTCTTCGACAAGCCTTTAGCTTCGTTACTTTTCAAGCAATGCCATGGCTTTATCGTGATGAGCGATAACGTGCGGTATGATTTGCGGAAACTTTACCCGGGCGCTAAATATATCCAGAACCCACACCCGCTTTACAATCATTTCGGGAGTAAGATCAACAAGAACGAGGCGTGCCGGAAATTAGGAATCCATCCGTCCAAAAAGAATCTTCTATTCTTTGGACTGATACGGGATTATAAAGGATTAGACCTGCTGATAGAAGCGATGGGACAGCTTAACGAGGATTACCATCTCATTATAGCCGGCGAATGTTACGGTAGTTTCGAGAAGTATCAGGCTCTGATCGATGCATCTCCGGCAAAAGAACGTATATTCGTCCACTGTGAATATATCAGCGACGAGGAAATCCCCATTTATTTCTCAGCGGCGGATGCCTTGGTACTCCCCTATCGCTCCGCCACTCAAAGCGGTGTCGTATCCGTAGCCTACAATTACGATTTACCTATGTTAAGTACTCCCGTAGGCGATTTCAAGAACAGCATCGAAAAGCCGGGTACAGGCATCGTAGTGCCTGAGATATCCGCAACGGCCCTCGCCCAAGGTATCGAGGAACTTTTCACCCCCTCACAGCAAGCCACCATCCCTGCAAACATATCCAAAGAAAAAGCAGCCCTCTCGTGGGAAACCCTAACGAGAAAACTGCTCGATTTTATCAATAGCGGTTTCATCTAGTTGTAGATACGGGGCGTGCCCCGTATCTACAACCAACCGGAATTTATATCTCTTTTTGCTTTCTAGCTTTCCAAATCGAATATCCTACCGCACCAATCAATAACAACAGGATAATCAACGAACTAAAAGAAGTAATATAAGCCGCCGTAATATAACCTTGCGGTCTAAACTCAAATACGATCTGATGCTCTCCTGCAGGAACTAACATAGCCCTTAATATCCAATCCGCCCGGAAATGCGGAGCGGGCTTCCCATCAATCGTAGCCTCCCATCCCGGTTGATAATAGATCTCAGAGAATACCGCTAATTGCTCAGAATTAGTCTTCGTCGTATAAACTAACTTATTAGGGCGATAACTATCCAGCGTTATCGTAGCGGTAGAGTCCAATTGAGGCGTGAAACCTTTCACCTCATTGGCGAAACGTTTATCGACAACCGCCGTCGTTAACGGATTAATCGTATTCAACGCCGCTATTTCCGCATCCGCATTCTCCACGACCTCCACTTTATCCACAAACCAAGCGTTGCCGAAAGCGAACGGATTTCTCAAAGGCGGTTGCTCCGGATTATAGATAATATAACGTGTATTGAGCATATTCAAGGACGGGCAAGCAGCGAACACCCCCATCAAATCCTCCGCGGTCTGCGCTTTCTGGAAAGCCCCGATAACCGAGTTAAGCTCTCCTTGCAGACGGTGGTCGATCAGTTCTTGGTATCGTCTTAGCTTTGCGGCGTAATAACCACCGACGGAGTGGTGATAGTACGAGGTCGTTGTCTCCAAGAAAGGATTATTCAAATTCAAGACACGATAAGAAAGGTCCTTATCCTTCATGATTTCTTGATCGGCTACCGTCTCTTTATATACCTCTGTAGGTTTCTGGCGGATAAAGTTACTATCGTTCAAATATCGTTTATCCACCGTCCATAAATCAACCAACATCAAGACCGCAACACCGATCCCTACGAATGTCGCCACCTTTTTCCGATCTTTCGAGGTATAGAACCAGAACAACAAAGCCGCCCCTAATAAGATAAAGACCAAAGAGCGCAACGCATCCGCCGAAGCCAAGGAAGCACGATCCATTAACAAGGCGTTGTAATACCAATCCGGCAACTGATATTGAGCGTCGAAAGAAGAACGGAAATCCAACAGCATACTCGGCATCAACCAAAGGATTAAAGAAAGCCCCCCCGTGATAGCCAAAGCAGCGATCAATCCTCTCTTCAACAAGGCATCGCTCACGGTCTCAGATAACACCTCTTTCAATCCCCATATAGCGATAATAGGAAATACCATACCCGGAATAACCAATGCCATCTCTACGGTACGGAACTTATTATACATCGGCAAGTAATGGAACATAAAGTCATTGAAGCTATCAAAATTACGTCCCAATGCCAGCAATATCAAAAAGACAGAACCTCCGAATAACCACCATTTCATCGGATTCCGGATCACGAACATTCCCAGAACAAACAAGAAGCAGACCAATGCCCCGAAATAAACCGGCCCGGAAGTAAATGTCTTCTCTCCCCAATAGGTAGGAGCCTGTACCTCTTTTCCGACTTGAGCGCCTTTCGCCCTTAATTCCTTATATAGCTCAGAATCCGGGCCTAGCATTCCACCCGAACTTCCACCATAGGCATTCGGAACCAATAAGGTCAACAACTCCCCTTTTCCATAGCTCCAAGCGAACGCATAATCCTTGTCCAAGCCGGAAGAGATCTTCTCGCCCGAAGGGGTCGTTGTCGTTAATTCCGTAGCCCCACGGATAGAGTTCTGTCCTAAATCCCATTGAGCATACATATTCTGGGCATTCGGCAACACCGCCAATATCACGCATCCAGCCATAATAGCGGTTACCGTACCCAGTTCTTTATAAGCTTTTTCCTTCAGTTTATTGAACAAATATCCCAAATAAACGAAGAAGCAAAGTAATAATAAATAATAAGTGATTTGCAGGTGCGTATTCGCGATAGAGAAAGCGATACCCAACAAGAACACGACCGCCCCCCATAAATACTTACGCTTGAACAACAGGGCCATACCCGCCAACGTTAATGGCATATAAGCGATTACATACGCTTTCGTGACATGGCCGGCCTCTATAATGATCAGATTATAAGACGCTAAAGCGAAAGCGATGGCACCAGCGATCGCCAACCACCAATTTACGCCCATGACACACATCAAGATATAAAAACAGACGAATCCGGTAAACACCATCCCCGCATCCATATATCCCAACGCTTTTAAAGGCTTCTCCACTAAAAGATATCCGGGAAACCGTGGAGCCGGATTGCCATATCCCGACACATAAGGCATTCCGCCAAACATGGCATCGGACCATGCGCTGAATTCTCCCGGTTGGGCCGTCTTCTCATATTCATCCATCTGGCTATTCCCCATACCGATAGCCTTTTCCGTATCCCCTTGCCGGACTACCTTACCTTCAAATACGGCCGGAGAAAAATAAATCACCGTCAATACCAAGAATACGGCTATCGCAGCGATATGTTTTCCCCATTTACTCATTATACTCCGCATAAAACTTATCTATAATTTATTGTTTATACTCTACCTTTAAACCATTTGGCAAAATAGAATCTCACGGCGAACCAACCATGCAACAGAATCGTCGACACCTTGCCATAATACTTACACATGACCTCATATCGCTCCTTTAAGGAAGCTTTCCGGTTCACACTACTTAACCCTTCCTCCAAAAAATTAGACAGGATCAAACGTGTATTATGTATTCTTTTCGATCGTCTCAGACATTGGATACACCAATCATAATCCGCCGTCAAACGGTATTCCGTATTATATAACGGAGCGATCTCCCGTTTTGATATAAACGACTGGTGACAAACCAACATTCCCATCCGGAAACTTTTCCAAGTCAGTTTCTCCGGTGCTTTCAATCTGCGCATCCCTAATGATCTACCCTCCGCGTCAACGATCCGGGTCTCTCCGTAAATCACGTCAGGCAAAGATACTTTCTTTTTCAAAGACTCCACAATTCTTTGCACGGTATCTGCGGTATAAAGTGTATCACCCGCATTCAGGAACCACACATAATCCCCCGTAGCCCGCTTCAATCCCTTATTCATAGCATCATACAAGCCTTTATCAGGCTCGCTTATCCAAGAAGCGATACCGGACTCATATTGCTTGATGATCTCTACGGTCTTATCCTTCGACGCTCCGTCAATCAATATATACTCGATATTCGGATACGACTGGCTAAGTACGCTCAATATCGTACGCTCCAACCATCGCTCCGCATTATAGGTGATCGTTATGATCGAAAATGTAGGTTGCTGATTCATTGTTGTTTCTTTTTATATGCTTGATTAGGATGATTTGGAGTAGTAGGATATAAACGTTCTAAAAGCCCATCTTTCAATAATTGAGATACTATCTTATTCTTCAGATATTTTGAAGTACGTCGGGTTTTTACCGCGATCTCCTCGATTGTTAAATACCTACTTGAGCAAATTTCTACAATATAAGACTTTAATTCTGAGCTTTTAATTTCTTGCATATTTCTGCCAAGGTGTCCATCTTTCTTGTCCGAGGTGTCCATCTTTTCATTAAGGTGTCCATCTTTCTTGTCCGAGGTGTCCATCTTTTCATTAAGGTGTCCATCCAAGTTCTCAAATAAACTTCCTTGTTTAAGTCCTATTCCCTTATTCAAATGATAAGAAGTCCAACGTCCCTTATTCTCTGGATTTAAATATCCTTGCGAACATAAATCTTTTAACATAATAGATATCTCCGAGGAATGTTTATTAAGTAAACCCTGTAATCGAAGATTTGAGACAACCCCTTCTATCTCAGCGGTAGACAATATAACCAAAGCATCCCCATACATATTACGAACATCCTTCCCAAATATATATTCTAAGTGCTCCAAACTATCCTTAGGCAACAATACTTCCATTTTTAAATCTAGACAAACACGATCCGGTCTATTGGTCATAGATATAAACGGTTTTCTCCAATGCGCACTAGCCCAAGCCGACATTATCCGAAGACTACCCGACCCTGCTTTTTCACCATAACCTAATAAAGAGAACATGGTTTGTATCGTAGTATTCCTCGGGACACTACATCCTCCTTTATAATACTGTTCCAAAGGAACTAACATATAACCCGGATTCACGAACAGGAATCGATCCGGATATTTCTTTATAACAATTCCTCCCTGCCCCCTATAATCCGCATGAATAATACTGTTTGCAAAAGCCTCACGCAAAGCTTCATGGATAGCACCTTCATCACGTCTCCTCCCATTCTCCAATAAAAATGGTTTGGGCAAAGAAAAACTTAATTTAGGCCATACCCTATGAAAAAATTGAAAAAGATTAGCCTCCCATGTACCATCTGGATATATACGGTCTATCCAGCGACTCCCTTGATTGGATATCTCTTGGTAATCGACATGATAGTCCGGGAAAAATTCTTGTATTGATTGTGTTTTTCCGAACATCAATAATCCTGCGGCAGTTAAACCATAAGTTCCTGTCGCTCGATTTACTTTCCAAGCTCCCAACCTCTGCAAAAAAGGAAGATTATCAAGTGTCAAAAAGGGATGCATGGGTTTAACACTTCGAAGAATATTTCGATATTGATCTAATGTTGGCAAATCCAAGTCCTCTATCGTCGAATGTTCCAACACAAGAGAATCGGGTTTATCAGGCAAGGAATCTGCCAACATTCGCTTTACTTCCTCTGGCATGCACCTATAGTCTCCAGTATGATCTCGCCTATAAGTTCCTTTTAACATATCCGTTCCTATATAAACCGGACGATAACGAAAACTTGCGGGAGGCACCCTTATGATTAATACATTAATATCATCTTTCACCTTTTCTATACGAACATCCTTAGCCGTCAAAAGGTTAATGCTCACTTTTTCTTTATTGTTTATCTGATTCCAAAAATCATCAAGCCACTTACGCACAACATCCTCTTCTAAACCATCCAAATAACAATAATTATCTTTTTCGGAAACGCCAAGAATAATTGTACCTCCCTCGGAATTAGCAAACGCAGAATAAGACTCCCAAAGAGACCGAGGAAGCCCCCCCTTCGCACTTTTGAACTCCAGATCATACGATTCGTTCAAAACGCCTTTTTCTTCCAATATCTCTAAAACATTTGATAAATACTCTTTCATCTCATAGCATTCCTTCCTATACTATATAGTAACTTCCATTTTTCACAAAAGTAACTATATTCTTGATATAGATGAAATATCCAAAGAATTCATTCTAAGGCGAAGTTAAACTCCGATACAAATCAATATACCTCCCCGCTACAACCGATTCTTGATAACAATCATGGACCTTTCGAATGCAAGCCTCACTTAATTGTAAAGATTCCCGACTATCTATTATCCACTTAATTCCCTCCGCTAGATCTTCAGTATCCTTATATTTAGCTACATACCCATTCTTCAAATGATCTATCATCTCCGGAATCCCTCCTGTCTCAAATCCCACACAAGGCGTACCGCATGCCATCGACTCCATAATCGTATTGGGTAAGTTATCCTCCAACGAAGGAATAACGAACATATCGGCACAGGCATAAACGGAAATCATAGAGTCTTGATCCGATATATATCCCAGCGTATTCACCTTAAAAGGAAACTGGCTAATCAATTCTTCCGAGCTATTTCCCATCAACACGATTTCTATGCGATCTTGGTATTTCTCTTTTAGTTTTTCGCAAGCCTCGATCAAAAAAATCGCTCCTTTCCGGGTATCTGAAAGCTTAGCGGCGGCAAAAAGAAGAAGGAACTTATCTTCCGGCAGGCCGAATCGTTTACGGGCCACCTGCTTTTCCATACGCTTAAAGGCTGTCACGTCAATCGGGTTAGGAATCGAGGTAAAACAGGCTGTTCTCAACCAATTGCCTTTTTGGGCCTCTTCCATTATCCATCGGCTGCAACCGACAAACGTAATCTTAGATAACCCAATTTTCCCTTTCTCCTTAAAAACAGAAGCCGCTAGATCAAAAAACGGATTTCGTTTCAGCATCGGGCACTGATAACAATTCGATATATACTTCTCACATCCTCCCGGATAATGACAAATAGCCGTAGCTGGCCACAAATCATGCATAGTCCACACAATAGGTTTTCCGGTATTTACTAATTTCTTAATATCAGAAAGAGACAAAAATCCTTGATTCACCCAATGCAGATGAATCACATCCGCCTGTTGCACTAATGGGTGCTTCGATAAATCCGTGCCTGTATTGGCTATGGAAACTTGAAAAAGGTTCTTCTTGCTAAAGAAGTTACAGATAAAGATTATCAGTCGTTCCCAAATGAAGCGAAAAGAATTAAGCCTATGTGAAGTCCATGAATTATTTACAGAGAAAACTTTTACATGGTCTGTTTTCCGATCACGTACTAACATAGAAACCTCTACACCAGATTTACCCAATGCTTTCGCTAGTCGGTTCGCGGCGACTGCCGCTCCACCGGTTAATTCAGAGGTATTTAATATCAATATATTCATGGCTTCTCTATTATTTTCCAATAACCATTTTTCTTAGCTCCAATGCGTTCAATCCAACCATGCTCTTTCAACTTTTTTATAAGCTTCCGGATATACTGCTCTGTCAAATCCAAACGATTTGCTAAATCTATTTGACGGATAGTAGGCTCCTCTCGCAAGATCTGATATACCTCCCGTTCCATATCCGACAATTCATTTATCCGCTCATTTATCCGCTCATTTATCCGCTCATTTATCCGCTCATGAGAAAAAGTCAAGTATAAAAAACCCATCTTATGCTCATATACAGGAGCGGATAATCCTTCTGCCAAGCAGTTGTCAATAATACGTTGTGTTCCCCGTCCCCAACTCTCAATAAAGCCAGCTTTGTAAAAAACATCCGCTATCAACTTATTATGAGGTCTAGAGGGGTGAGGACGAGACAAGTCCTCAACCGTAATATCGTGCAAACGAGCTTCATTCCCTATCACCAGCTTGTCCTCGTAAACACGTACCTGAATTTCGGAAGAAACAAAATATTCTCGATGGATAATCGAATTCAATAAGGCTTCCCGCAGAGCCTCGTAGGGATAAACCAGTTTCTCACGCCTATGAATCCCCTCATACGATATATAACTTAATAAATATTTCGTTCGCAATATATCCAAAGCCCGATCCACCTGCTGAATCAGATTCCCCTCGATAATATCGGTTGTCAGTACCTCCGTATCGGTAAGGAACTTTCCTATTTTAATACGAGCTTGTAACACATATCTCTGCACATTCTTTCCAAACAAGACTACAGCGGCTCTCTTGAAACGGCCTCCTACAACCAAATTCAACCGCTCCATCAAAGCCAGCAGATCCGTTTCCTGCTCGATGGAAGGAACCCGGTCTTTAGCCAATAGCTTAAAACGTTCTACCGTATCGGTATCTATGTCCTCCAATGAGAAATCCTCCTCGATCACACTTTCCCATGTCAAACCCATTTTCGCAGCCAAAAACATATTTAGCTGATTCCCTTGTAGCTCGGAAGTAACGCTTCCACTCCGGGTATAATACCGTCCATGCACGGAAATCGGCATGGCAGAAGGTTGGACTTCTATTTCCAAATATTCTTTACCGGCCTTCTCCCTCAAATGGATAAGAGGCATAATACCCGTTTTCTGAGCGATAAAGTTCGGCAGTTTCTCAATCAACTTCTTTGGCTGCTCTATCCCTACAACTTCTCCTTTATCATCGATACCGATATATAATACACCACCCTCCGTATTACAGAAAGCTGATATATAACGGGTATATTCGTCATGCCATGACTCCTTAAATTCGGTATGTTGGTTTTCTTTCATTCTATCTCCCAATGCCCCAGTTTACGCCCGCCAATCTGTTTTAAGATTTCCAGTTCTTGCAAGCGAGCAAGATTATGTCTTATTCCACCTAACGCAGCGTTTGCCATGTTTTCACAAAGTTCTTTTTGAGTCGCATAAGGATGTTCACGCAGATATTTGATAATATCATTTTGCTGTTTTGCCAAATACCAATCAGTCTTTTGGCAGGTTTTCAAAACTGAATATAAGGAAGGACATACAAATTTAAAAACAGTCCATATATCAGATATGTCACGACGAAACTCGGATATAGAGAATCCTCTCTCTTGACAAGCTTTCACTATACGTTCAATACCACGTCCCCACGCCTCTATTTTTTCCGCACCGAAAAATGTATTCGCTATGTCCGGATTATATAGATGACTACCATGCGAACCCCAAAATGCCTCACCCCATACTTCATGACCGTAGCAAACATTTACATACAATGCACCTTCCCACACTTTGAAACCATATATCCATTTCAGATACTTGTCACACCAACCACCTTTAAGCTCTATATTTTGAAACTCTACATCCATAGGATATTTATAGAAAAAACAATCAAGTATTTACCATAACAACCAATGATCAAAATCAACCCCTGTACAAATATCAGGGTTTCTCATTCCAATATACATTCCGGGATTAGAACTATAAGTGCCTATAAATTGCTGTGCATTAGATAAAATATCGACAGATGCAAATAATTTAATCAATTGATTTTGACGGAAATCCTCTGATTTCCCCATAAAAGAAGAATGAAAATATCCTCTCTCTTCCTCCGAACAAAAAGTATAAACAGACCATTCTGGATACCTAATAGAAATCTCTTCTATCACACTATAATCGTCTGTCAATACAAATAAATCTTTAGTAGCTATAGTTTTACGTACACGATCAAAATATTTATCTACCGCCTCTATCTTATGTTCTATAAACTTATCCCCGCCACGAATGTGCATTCCTACATACTCACTAGGCAACGACAAATCATGGATGAGTGTATCCACGCAAATCTTCGTATCTTTATTATATCTCCATGTCAACTTTATCAACTGAGAACATGCTTGCTGTAGATTTCCATCAATTCCTAACTCTGGAATAAAATAATGCTTTTCAGCCATTCTCGGATCTCTAGCTCTGCCAAAGACATCCTGAGTCAATAAATCCTTCTTCCAGATATATAAATAAGGTTTTATATCTGAAAGGTACTTCAAGGTACAACTACTTAATGTTTTTTTTATACTATAACGCCAGTCAGAGGATCGTCTATGCATACGATGGTCTATAACCATATCGCAAAAAGGCTCAAAAAATCCACACCATCCTGCCGTATGAAAATTGGAATATCTATCTAATAAAAAACAATACCTATGAGTTAAACAATATAACATAGACAGAATCATATTATTATACTCAGAAAAGAATCCTGCCTCTATCCCAACACGATAAACCAAGCGCCGATAAAAGGAATTGTTCAGGTTAAGCCAATTATCACATAATTTATCCATGGCATCCTAAGTTATTATTAGAAGTATTGATTATCTGATGAAGCTCTAGGTCTTTATCAGAATAAAGATCATACAGCTTACATATATTCTTTTTACATTGTTCCTGCGTAAAAACGTTATTCCAAATACGCATACCTCCTGCACTCAAAGAAGAAAACCCCGTCTTATACCAACCCACTTGGCAACCATTCAACCATGCACGTAAACACAGCTCTACATCATCGAATTGGAATGGAGCAAAATCAAAATCAATATGCTTTAATTTCTCTAAGAAAAGAGAACGGTTAAGCCACATCGGAGCTCTATTAACATGAGGGACAAAACAAAAATCAATATCCTTCGTAGGAAGATCATAATCTAATATATCGAATCTGCCTTTTTGTTTATCTATAGCAAAATCAAGGCAATCTCGTCCTCCTAAAATGGCCAACTCAGGATATCTCTCAAAATAAAAGACTGCGTCATTTACCCACGACAAATCCTTAAAATCATCATCATCCTGTAATAACGCCACAAATTGCCCATTTACCATGCGAATCGTTTTGTCATACATCACATTCTCATACAAATCATTTGCCCTTAATAGAAACTCATTACCTCTATTTAAATAACGCACCAAAGAGATATAATGATTACGATCTGAGCCATCATCAATCACAACAATCTCAGCCCTCGGATAGTTTCTTAATTTATCAACAACATGCTTCACCTGTACACTTTTATTATGAGACTGTATGATAAAACTTACTTTTGGATCATTAATGTATCCTTTCGCTTTCCAGTCTTCATACGTTTTCTGCTTTTTTTTAAAAAAACGCTTTACTAACGCCCAATACAGCCTTTCCCAAATTAAACGAATATCCATTTTGTATTAATTAATTGCCAAATATAAACACTTTAACAAACAATCCATCCTCTCCGCATATCGAATTTGCATCTTATTACCTTTCAACGCTATCTCTTCAAGTCCAACAACACCCATCAATGCTTTTTTTAGCTTATGGCATAAATCGGATTCATTAGAAGGGTCAAATACTAAACCATTTTGGGGCTCATCTATTAAACAAGCCGATCCTGCGATAGATGAACATAAAGTATAGCAACCGGATAATAACGCCTCATTCACAACCGTACCAAAAGGTTCATATAAACTAGGTAAAACAAAAATTTGTGCTAAATTATAATAAGCCAAGAGGTCTAAGCCTTCTTGTTTTCCCATAAACCGTATTAAACCTGCAGATATATAGTCTTGTACCTGAGACTCCAAATCTTTACGTAAATCTCCATCACCTACAATTAACAACCTAGCATCAGGGAAATCAGCGTTAACATGACGAAACGCCTTTAATAAAAGAGATACATTCTTTATCTCAACCAGACGCCCCACATATAAAATATTTTTTTTCCCTATTAAACTATACTTATTAGCAACAGAGGCAGAAATTGATAAAGCTTTCAGCAACCGTTCTCTAAAAAATCTATCTGACTGAATAATAGGAAAATAAATATATTTCGATTTAAATCTCAAATTGTTTTCATACCAAGTCAGCACATTATTATCAGCTAGTATCACGATCGAAAGGATATGTAGCATAACGTAACGGGTAAGCTTTTTAACAAAATGCGCTCCTTGAACCATCGATACGTTATCATCGCATATAGATACCACAGTTAGATTCCAGTTAAACAACAACTTATAAAAACATACTAAAAGTCCTAACAAATTATACTCTGAAACAAAAACAACATCAGCCTTATTCTTCCACAAAATAGTCAGTACCCCAAGCCTCAGATTCTTAATGCCCATAAAACCTGAAGAAAGAAAATGAGGTGCGAAACACAATCGTTTTCTAAGTTTTTCCTGATCAAAAGCCTGTTCCAAAGCATTATCAAACTCAAAATAAAAGCTTGCATCAAACTCTTTAGCTAACGAATTAAAAAAATCAACTCGATAAGGAGCTATCGCCGGATGTAATATAATCGCTCGTTTTTTCATATGACTCTATCTGATATCCTTTTGCAAAGCCGTACGTAAAGCCTCCAAATAGCCTCTGCCAAAATTCAAATCCGGCTCCACATAATTTCCTTCAGCCCATTCATTCCAAGACTTCAGAATCACGATCCGATGATCATCGTCCTTGTTTAAGATCAAATGAACTGTTTGCTCTACATGTTTCTGGAAAAGTTGAGGAGTCGAATCTTTTAAAATAGCACCATAACGTCCTGTCCTAGGAGAATGATCCCAATTGGGAATTATTGTAGGATAAACATTTTCTCTCTCATCCCCTTTACCAGAAAAATATTTCATCGCATCTTTGTACTGACACCAAAAGCCATGTTTTAAGAAATTCCTATTTACCTTATTTATAACTTTCTGCACAAAAGATATTCCTATTCTCTGGTACTCAAACAATCTCACGACATTAACTGCGTCATATCCCATTGACAGAAAGTTATCTATATCATTTGGTTGATACGTATGAGCGACAAAATGAATCCCCGTTAAACCATTCCGGGCAGCCAAACGTTGCCAACAGTCAATAAACTCTCTAGAATCCGGAATTTCCGCTGGAGCAAAAATCAAGAAAAAAGGTTTTCCATCAACAGTCACATATCTCTTATCCTCAAACGCAGGCAGTACGTCATAGAAATGACGCTCATAATCAGAAAGCCCACCATAAATTTGATCAATTAACGACTCTTTTGTCTTAACTCCATTATAAATACCTCTCCAAGAGTGATTGGCCCAAGCTAGACAAAAGGGGAAATCAGGCTTACCCGATTCCAAGACCTCATTAAAAGGCCTTTCCAACAAACGCCTTCCATTCCCAAACCAATAATGCCAATAACAGAATGCTTCCACCCCATACTCTCTTGCCATATCTGCCTGAGCCTGGCGTGTTTCCGGAACTCGCAAATCATAATATCCCAAGTCTGCCGGAACCCGTGGTTGGTAATGACCCCTGAACAAAGGCTTAGCTTTACCTACGTTCGTCCATTCCGTAAAACCTTTTCCATACCACTTATCATTTTCGGGTATTGGATGAAATTGTGGCAAATAAAATGCCAAGACTCTTATTCTATTTCTATTCATTACCACCAATAGTAAAATAATATTTTAACTCAATATATAAAATAAAAAATCATCACCGGACTAAAGATAAGACCTCCAACTTGATTGAAAACAAGTCAGCGGCTAACGTCGAATAAGTACTAGCCATTGAACCATATATTTTCTCCGTATGCGCCAATGTATATAATTCAATCAAAGCATCAACTATACCATTCTCATTATCTCTCCGTACCTCTTTTAAGCTAGTTATTATCCGGTCACCAAATAATTCTAAAAGTTTTCTTTTTTCCTCATATGAGTCAGACGCCACATAAAACAACGTATTTGGATCAAATGCGATTTCTTCTTTTATCTTCATCGTGAACAAAGATAATGGACTGTTTAAAGTAGGAGTCAAATGGTCTCCACGTCTAATGTGTACCCCTATGACACGATGATTCTTAAATGCAGAGATACGAGCCTTTATTTGCCCTTGATACATTTCCAGCGGCAAAATATATCGAAAAGTATCATCATTCTTATAAAATGATTGATACTGAACCAAATACACAGAATTATACCGTTGAAATGATTTCAACAAAGTTGAAGAAGAAAAAGATGTATAGACATTCTTCTCATAAACTCTCACCGGGAAACACACTCTCTGATATAAATAGGGCAACCACAAATTGCGTTTCCGTGGACGGTCATAAATATAATGCCAGAAAGACGCATCTATAACCTCTACTTTCGATGGAGCAATATCAATATGAAATAAAGAATGAAAATTTGCTCCCATCCCCCAATCCTTGAACCAAATCACCCGAAGTCTTATCGAGTTATCTCTGCAAAACGAAATAGCCGATGAAATGGCATAATATCTATTAGCCAATCCCCCCATTGGTACTAAATATAAAGTCTTCTTTTTTTCCATATAAACTCTATGCATTCCCTAAATATTACAGATTGTGTCTTCCACATAATTCCAATGTATAAGATTACAGACACAATAATCTTCAAAGCAAACCGTATATAAATATTCCCCGAGAAGAAAGAGACCCACCAAGCGCAGCTCAAAACTGAGAGAGTGATAAGAAAATAAGGCAATATGTCTCTTATTACATAATATAATCTAACACCTATCAAATGGCTCGCAAAACAATGCCACACAAGCAGCCAGCAAAGGTAAGCGAGCACATAAGCCGCAACCATCCATAAAATTCCATAAGGCAACATCATTATCAGCAACAATATCTGGAGTATGCCAAATATTACGTTAGCATACAAATAAATATTAGATTTCCCATGACTGATCACGATATTTTTATAAAGCTCGCATATCGGGGAAAAAGCTCCCCAAACGCACAGTAATTGCAAAATAGGAACACAAGGCGCCCACTTTTCCGTAACCGTGATCAGGATCAACTCATTTGCGACCAACGCCATGCCAAACATCAATGGAAAAGATATAAAAGCCGTAAAACGGATCATCTTTCTTAAAACCTGTACTTGCCTCTCCTTCTCGTAAGAGACTTGAGCAAATACCGGCTGGGCTACTCCTGATATCATTCCCGTGATAAAACTCCCCCCCATATTCATCCATTTATAGCCTTGGGAATAATAACCGACTTGCTGAACCGTATAGAACTTACCCAATAGAATAGAGAATATATTCGTAGACATCTGGCTAAACAGATTTGTCAATAACAACCTTGCACTAAACGGGAACATCTCCCTCAAAGGCTGAAGGTTAAAAGAGAAAGTTGGCCTCCAAGGTGAATAATACCACCTAAGAAAAGTGCCTAAACCGATATAAAGTACTCCTTGAATAGCAATCCCCCAATAAGCCATACCATTCAACGCCATGATCAGTGCAGCCGTGTTGGATAATAACAACGCATAGATATCAATCTTTGCCCTTTCCTTGACCATCAAGTTTTTAAACAAATAAGCGGCTTGAGCTGTTCCAAAACAACCAAACAAAAAACTTAAAAATACGATACGGGATACCCACAACAAATCCGGCTGGTCAAAAAAAACGGCAATCAAAGGCGCCGAGAAAAACAAAATCACATAAAGGCCAATCCCTACTACTATATTAAACCAAAATACCGAGTTATAATCCTCATGCTTAATATCCAACTTATTTGTCAAGGCCGCCGAGAAGCCGCTTTCTTGAAGAGCATTCGCAAAACCCGTAAAAATAGTTAGCATCCCGACCATCCCATAATCTCCCGGCGATAATATGCGAGACAAAAAGATACCAAACAGCAATGCGAGTATCTGCTGCACCCCATTGCTCACCCCTCCCCAGAAGAGCCCTTTCGCTGTCTTATCTTTTAGTGATTGTTCTGCCATTTGATATTTACGGTAAAAGTGCCACAAAGATAAACATTTACTCTTGGGTAACGGGCAAAACCCGGAAGCTTTTCATACTTTATGTATAAAATAACAAATAGTACGTATGGAAATATGAATTAGTATCAATAGAAAACACCAATTAGTATCAATAGAAATCCGGATTTCTATTGATACTAATTAAAAAGTCTCGCACCTACTAGATATAATAAACTAATAATCAGAAATATACAAAACAGACCCATTCTAATATAGCTTATTGTACATTTTTACATTTTACTAGTCTTGCGAATTAAAGGAAGCGAAACAGGTACTCGTAGACTAATAGGCACATACACGGACATTGACAGACATAAACCGACACAGACCGATTTGCCTCATACGGCTTGCGATACCTTTGTCATGTTTTCGAAAACAAGGTAATTCATTTAATCATCTTTTAAAATTTAGAAATTATGGCAGTAAAGTACAGATTGATCGAGAGAAAGAACTTGGGTAACGACAAGACAGAAACACCCAAGAAACAGTATGCGCAAGTGATCTATGGAGATCTTGTAGAGTTCGAGACTTTCCTCGAGGAAGTGGCAGATGGAAGTGGAGTAAGCTCCGCCCAAGTCAAGGCGGTACTCGACCGTATCAATATCGTGTTGAAACGAAATCTCGCGCAAGGGCGCAGGGTGAATGTAGGCGAATTGGGCAATTTCCGTTTTGGGGTAGGCTCTACGGGAGCCCCTACCACCGAGGAATTTACCACCAGCTTGATCAAAGAACCTAAAGTTGTCTTTAGCCCCGGAAAGGCCTTGAGAATAGCTAAGAAACTCACTAATTTCGAGAAAAAGGAACTCTCCGAACCGCAAAGCGGGGGTAGCCAAGACAGCGAAAGCCCTGACGAGATCTAAAATCTCAATCTCTATTCGCGGTGGATTTATGCTTTCAATACGTAAATCCACCGTATTGTTTCCAATATAAAACAAAAAGCAAGCGGATGCGTTTCTACATCTTAAACGTATGATGGTTATCACTCGAGACGAGAAACGAACCATCCAAGTCCAAGAGAGAACGATCGAGGTAGTCCCTATCTGGGAATGGATTCTCACGCCTTCCCCGCATAAATCCTCCGTATAATATCCACCACCTTCATACCTTCCAAGACGTTGGTCGTTATGATCTCGCCGGGGGCGCCAGAAAGGACATTGACCACGTTACGGATCACGAAGTTGTGGTTTTGGGCGGAGCCTTTGTAAGGGCCATAATCATTGCCGGGGTTGGTAGGGGCCAATTCCGGCATCTCATAATCCTTGATATGGCAATATTCTACCTCATTCATATATTGACCGCCAATTTTCACGCTGCCATTCTCGGCCACGATCAGCATGCTGCTTTCCAAATTCTTGTCCCATACCGCCGTAGAGTAGCTCAAACTACCCATTCCACCGTTCACGAAATTAAAATTCACGAAACCGGAATCCTCAAAGGCGGTCAGTTTCTCGTGGTTGAAGTTGGCGAAACGGGTCTGGATATTACAGATATCCCCGAATAGCCAGTACATAATGTCGATGAAATGGGAGAATTGGGTGAATAAGGTACCACCATCCAAGGCAGCGTCGCCATGCCATCCTCCGGGTTTATAGTAGCGTTCGTCACGGTTCCAGTAGCAATTCAGCTGCACCATATAAATCTGGCCTAATTTTCCGGACTCAACCATCTCCTTGATCCAGACCGAAGGCGGGGAATATCGGTTTTGCATCACGCAAAATACCTGCTTACGGAATCTCAACGAGGTATAAACCACTTTCTCGGCATCCGCCAAGGTCAAGGCCATCGGCTTTTCTATGACCACATGATGTCCGCTTTCTATCGCTTGGATCGCCATCTCGGCATGTAAACCGTTGGGTGTACAAATATTCACCACATCTATATCCAATCCCAAACGGAATAGTTCATCTATATTCCGGGCGAAAGGGACTGCGTAAGCCTCGATCCCCAGCTCCTCTTTCGGACGGATATCACACAAAGCGACCAACTCCGCCCCTTCATCCCGGGTAATCATCTCGGCATGACGCTTACCTATATGACCACAGCCGATCACGGCGAAACGTATCTTCTTATTCATAAAACACTTATTCATTAAAGAAGTACAAAAGTACTTCTTTTAGCAACAACAACCTAAATATTGCCTTAAAAACAAAAAATGGGCTGAGAACTATCTTATTCTTTATATTATTCACACTCATATTAAATTTATTCCTATATTTAGGACGTTAATCTTAAAAACTCATTTTACAATGAAAATCATTGATAGCACATTACTAAATACCGTAAGCGAACAAGCTAAGACAAACGTACGCTTACGAATGAATTATAACTTCCATAAACAAATGGATGAGCCTGTTCAAAGATTATTAAATGCTCTTGAGCCAAATACATATTTACCTCCTCATAGGCATCTCCAAGCCCAAAAACAAGAGATATTCCTCGTACTAAGAGGGAGTGTACTTACATTTTTGTTTGATGACAAAGGCACAATTACACAAATCCACGAGATTAACCCTGCTAAAGGTGTTTTCGGAATGGAGATAGAGCCAGATATATGGCATTCTTTTATTGTTCTAGAAACCAATACTGTTATATATGAAATCAAACAAGGGCCATTTGCTCCTATAGACCCTAAAGATATGGCCCCATGGGCTCCAAAACCCCAAGAAACAGAAGCTGCGCAAAATTACATACAGGAACTATTATCAGCTTATCAATCCCAATATATAATCCACCCAACCGCAGAAGTAGCACCTTCCGCTACCATCGGGAATAAAACCATTATTGAGAACCATACAATAATCGGAGAGAATGCAAAGATTGGTGAACAATGTAAAATACACCGGAATATCTACGTAGACAATGATGTGCAAATAGGGAATAAAGTAAAGATTCAAGATAATGTCATGATTCCGCACGGAGTTACGATCGAGGATGGAGTATTCATTGGCCCCAGTGTCGCTTTCACTAATGATAAATGGCCTAGATCGATCACGGAAGATGGGGAATTAAAGACCTCCGAAGATTGGGTTTGTTCCGAAACCATCGTAAAATACGGAGCCTCTATCGGAGCGAACGCTACTATAGTTTGCGGAATAACTATCGGAGAGTGGGCCATGATAGGTGCTGGAGCGGTCGTAACCAAGGACGTACCGGCACATGCGGTCGTGATAGGGAATCCGGGAAGAATCATACAGTAACATCTTAAATATAATATCATGATAGAATCTATTATAACATATCTAGCAGAGAATTATTTCTTCATAACATTAAGTATAACTATTGTATTTATATTAATAAAGGCATTTGAAACAATAATAAAACGCACATTATTAAAACTACATGAACAACAATTAAAAAGTAATAATTTTGCATACGTATTAAAACGCAAAATACATAACATTAGAACAGAATACTCTTCCGAGTATGATTTCTCATTTTTAGAACATGGTTGGAAAAATATTCCTTTTGAGAATCGAAATACACAATTAACAAAAAACAATGAGGCAACATCATTATTAAAAGATAGAATTAAACATTTAAATGATTACTATGAACGAATTAAAAAAGAAATAAAACCTGAATATCAAGATGCTATATCTATTGAAGATATAAATTTCATCCAAAAATTTGTCTTAGATGAGTCAAAAATAGTCACTATAATCGATAGGCTAAACAATCGTCGCAAAAACAAGGAATTAGATATGGCATTTATTGGAGACAAAGTGGGACTATATGATTATAATATCAAGAAAGACGATATTACATTAAAGTGCTATATTACAGATCATTTCACATGGAAAATATTTAAAGAGTTATATCTTGATCAAACAAAGAATGAAGATGGAAAAGAATCTAATAACGACTTTTTCAAGCGGCTATTCTTATCCTTATATCAAAACAAAGACAACGAAACAGTAAAGAGTTTACTAATGAGAACTTTGACTTACATATTCTCTTCAATGGGAGTTGATGCAATTGTCTGCGGAAAAAATGGGAAGAATAAAAACTCATGTCTCATAACTATACGTTCATCCAAAATAGACGCACAAAAGCAATCTCGACTTCATGTTTCTATTGACGAAGCTTTTTCCGAGACAGATAAAAATCCTGAAGGAGAATATGATGTACAACAATGGATCATTCGTGGACTGAAAGAAGAAATAGGAATATCTAATAAAAATGCTAAGGATATAATACCACTGTTCTCTGACTTTAGCATTATTACAGATAATGGAGAGATTGGTTTATGCTGTACTATTAAAACAGAGGACATCGAAGAGTTACAGTTTTATCCAGCACAAGATAAATATCTTGAGAGTGAAGGTTTTTTCATTGCAGAATTTCCATCATTAATTAAACTCTATTTTAAAAAAATATGCATATCCCCTAATAGAATAGGAGATCATTTTTATAAAAAAACGGCAAATGAAAAGCTAAGGCTTCCATGGATAAGTTTTGCCCCTATTATTTTCATTAGGACCTTTATTAGAGAAACTCGCTTATTCAATATTTCAACGCTAATCATATTTATATCCGCACTATATACATTATTATCATCAATCAAATCAATTCATGAAATATACAAAAGCATTTTATTAAATAACTTTTCAATAGAAATTTTAAAAGACAACACAAATATATCAACCATATTTGCATTAGTTATCACCATACTTTCCATCATATCTTCTTATCAGTTAAAAAAATCCAGAGGCAAGTACAAAACTAGTATTTATCCATGGGTACCTTTATGGAATGGCAATGCAAAACCATTACAAACAACAGGCCAATTTAATTCTAATGATAAAGATTTTCACAACCCTAATTTCGGACTTTATTTTCTAGCTTCAGAGGAAATCCCTAATACAATTCTATCTTCATCAATACATTTATCTAATACACCTTTATGTGCGGTACGAAAACTTGAGAAAATGACAGAAACACCTATAAGTTTTTATCAAATAAGTAAAAATAAAGAAACAGGTACAACAAATAATTTAAAGTTTTTAAACATTGATTTCAAAAGTAACGAGACAAAGAAAACTCTGTATTTTTACCGAATTCATATAAAGAGAAAGAATAATCAAGTACACACTATTTATTCTATAAATTTCCCCATGAAAGAAGATATTATACTACAATTCAATACTATCAACAATATAAACATCAGACCACAAAATCTAATATATTATTTCAATCTCAACTATTCACCAGAGGAACTATCTCAAAATTATAGATTTTCCACTAATCTAGGAGCTGACCTATACAAAAAAAACATACAGCTTTATGACCTATATACTTATGGGAATAATTACTATTGGTCTACAACTTTTAACGCATCCAACATATTTAAGGAACTTTTATTAAAAATATTATCTCTACATAAGCTAGAAACCTCTCATATTAAAGGTTGGGGGAAAGGAATTCAACGAAATGACAAAAAAAACCCCTTCTATATAGAAGATACATACATTGCCTTATATGACGATACAAACAAAAAAGAGGAAATACAAATTGATTTATGCAAGATAGATGCTATGTCCGACAAAGATTTCGATCTCAAGATAAATAAGTTCATAATGCATAGTTCTCCTTGTTATGGAGGAGGATTAAATGAACTTGAAATCTTAGCATTACAATATATACTTATTAGATATGATATTTTAGTCGCTGAGAAAAAACTCAAGCCCTCATTAAAAGCATCTCGTATCTGGAAAATATTTGAAAAACCTGATCAATTTATAGATTCTTTAGTGGTTTAAATAATCATGTAGTATATCTATAATATACTCTTGAACATCCTCTTCCATCTCCGTATGTATCGGGAGGGAGAGGACGTTTCGTGTAAGGCGTTTAGCTACAGACAAGTCGCCTCCATGCCGAACATGATCCTTAAACGCAATTTGTTCTTGCATTGGAACGGGATAGTAAATCAAGGCAGGGATTCCATGTTCTTTTAAATAATTTTGCAAAGCCTCACGACGGCCATCCAAGACCTGTATCGTATATTGGTGGTATACATGTGTTGAGGAAGGAATACAAGTAGGCAACAATATACCATCCAAACTTGATAAGCCTGCATCATATCGCCGGGCAGCAGCTTGTCGGGAGGCGATAAAGTCATCTATATGTTTTAATTTAGCATTTAAGATAGCCGCCTGTAAGGTATCAAGGCGGGAATTACAACCTATAATCTGATGATGATACTTTACATTTTGTCCATGCACCGTAGTCATACGGACTTCTTCTGCCAAGTCCGCGTCATGTACGATCACAGCTCCTCCATCACCATAACATCCTAAAATCTTTGTCGGGAAAAAAGACAAAGCGCCAATATCGCCTATCGTCCCGGTCTTTCTTGAGGTTCCGTCCGGGAATGTATATTCTGCGCCCAATGATTGCGCATTATCTTCAATAACATATAAATCATTTTTCCTAGCCAATTCCAATATCGGATGCATATCACAGCTTTGTCCAAAAAGATGGACCGCAATGATAACCTTCGTACGATCCGTTATAGCTTCAGCTATGGCTTCCGGAGAAATATTAAAAGTACGCTCATCTACATCAACCAAAACGGGAACCAGACCTAATAAAACCGCAGCCTCAGCCGCCGCCGCATATGTGAACGCCGGCACTATTACCTCATCTCCTCGCTTTAAATTCAAACGCATCAAAGCGATTTGTAAAGCATCGGTACAGTTTCCACAGGGAATCACATACTCCGTATCTAAATAAGCTGCCAGATTTGAGCCAAAAACCTTCACCATCGGGCCATTAATAAAAGAGCTACTCTCTATCATTGAAAACATAGCTTCATCTATCTCTTCCTTTAGTCGATGATATTGACCAACTAAATCAACCATTTGTATTTTTTTCTCCATATCTGCGATCTTATTATTTAAAAATGAAAAAGGAAGGACATTCAAATAGCACTTGAATGTCCCTACTTTTAATTATGCCATTCCAAAAGGATTTCCTATTTCACCTCACTACCCGGTTTCACCTCTTTTCCCGGAGTGATAACGGCCAGCTTTCCATCGAAATTCTCGGCGGAGAGAATCATGCCCTCGGAAACAATACCTTTCAGCTTACGGGGAGCTAAGTTAGCGATGAAGCAAACTTGCTTGCCTACCAATTCCTCGGGTTTATAATGCTGGGCGATGCCCGATACGATCGTGCGTTTCTCCAGGCCATCGTCTATACGGAACTGAAGCAGCTTATCCGCTTTCGGAACCTTCACGCATTCCAGAACCGTACCCACACGGATATCCAGTTTCATGAAATCATCGAACTCAATATTCTCACGGATCGGTTTCGCCTTATAATTCGCTTCCTCATTCGCTTTCTTCGTATCCAATAATTTCTGCACTTGGGCCTCGATCACGCTATCCTCTATCTTCTCGAACAACAACTCTGCCTTGCCCAATTGATGACCGGCCTCCAATAGATCCGTAGCACCTAGGCGATTCCATCCCAACGGCTCTACATTCAGCATCTTGTTCAGTTTCTCCATGCTAAACGGCAAGAACGGCTCAAAAGCGATCGCCAGATTAGCCGTAATCTGCAAAGCGATGTTCATGATCGTAGCGACACGAGGCATATCCGTCTTCGCCAACTTCCAAGGCTCCATATCAGCGAGATACTTATTTCCGATACGGGCCAGGTTCATCGCCTCTTTCTGAGCGTCACGGAAGTGGTAGATATCCAACAGGCGTTCCACGTTCTCTTTCACATCCGCAAAATCCTTCAAGGTCTGACGATCGTAATCCGTCAACTCGCCAGCCGCCGGCACCTTACCCTCGAAATACTTATCCGTAAGGACTAACGCACGATTCACGAAGTTCCCTAAGATAGCGACCAACTCGTTATTATTACGAGCCTGAAAATCTTTCCATGTGAAATCATTATCCTTTGTCTCTGGAGCGTTGGCCGTCAAGACATAGCGCAACACGTCTTGCTTACCCGGCATATCCACCAGATACTCGTTCAACCAAACCGCCCAGTTGCGGGAAGTAGAGATCTTGTCGCCCTCCAAGTTCAAGAACTCATTAGCAGGGACATTCTCCGGCAAGTTATAAGAACCTTCCGCTTTTAGCATGGAAGGGAACACGATACAATGGAATACGATATTATCTTTACCGATGAAATGGACCATTTTAGTCTCTGGATCCTTCCACCAAGTCTCCCAACTATCCGGCAGCAACTCCTTCGTATTAGAGATATAACCGATCGGAGCGTCGAACCATACATACAGCACCTTTCCTTCCGCCCCTTCTACGGGAACAGGGATACCCCAATCCAAATCACGACTCACCGCACGGGGTTGCAGCCCCATATCCAGCCAGCTCTTACACTGCCCGTAGACGTTCGGCTTCCATTCCTTATGATCCTCCAAGATCCATTTACGCAAGAATGGCTCCCACTTATCCAAAGGCAGATACCAATGCTTCGTTTCACGCATCACCGGCTTGCTGCCACTGATAGCGGATTTCGGATCTTTCAAATCCGTCGGGCTAAGGGAGGTACCGCAAGCCTCGCACTGATCGCCATACGCCTTCTCGTTTCCACAATGCGGACAAGTACCCGTGATATAACGGTCGGCCAAGAATTGCTTCGCCTCCTCATCGTAGTATTGCTCGCTTGTTTTCTCGATGAATTCGCCTTTATCATACAATGTACGGAAAAAATCCGAGGCCATCTGATGATGCGTAGCGGAAGTAGTACGTGAATAGATATCAAACGTGATACCGAACTCCTCGAACGATTTCTTGATAATACCGTGGTAACGATCCACCACATCCTGCGGCGTGATCCCCTCCTTCTTCGCTCTCAACGTAATGGGTACCCCATGCTCGTCCGAACCACCAATCATCAACACTTCCTCTCCCTTCAAACGAAGGTAACGGGCATAAATATCAGCAGGCACATACACCCCGGCCAAGTGTCCGATATGCACCGGTCCGTTCGCATACGGCAACGCCGTAGTAATCAGCGTTCTCTTAAAATGTTTTTCCATACCTTGTGTTCTCTTTTTGAGGGGCAAAGGTACGGAATAATTTGGTTAGACGAAAAAGAATAATTTCCTTTGTGAGCGAGTTTCCTCTTAATGAGGCTAGGAACTTTACCTCTAATAATAATATATATGGGAAGAAGACATAAAAACAAGGTATAAAAAAAGAGCTTACCGCTAGGGGACATAAGGCGGAAGCTCTTGGCATCATCGAAAAAGGTAATTTCTTCGACAAAAAGAAGATTATTATAATAAAGATCGAAGATAAGATTTACACAGCGTCCATTACTACTTCCGAGAAGGGGACTTTAATCTCGTTTATTTAAATCCAAACCTATACACCAGCGCCAACCGGAAATTAAGCATGAAATGGGTCGCTGAGAAATTCTCCGTAGTCTCGCTCACCTGTGCATCATAATCCCGCTCGTAAGTGGAAGCATCAAAGATAATTCGTGAGCCAAAGCCAAACCCAGCCTCAAAAGCGAAATTCCCGGAGATAGGTTGCAAATAATTCAGCATCGCCCCGATACCGAAGAACTGTCCAGTCTCTCCATGTCCTAACGGCTCATTATCGCGCACGTTGAAGTTTCCGTATTTCATCTGCAAGCCCACGTTGAATCCCCGATAAGTACCATCATCGTTAAACCATAGTCGAGGCTCCAAAGATAGCACCGACACTCCCCACAAATTATTAGGATTCCCTTTATAACCAAACCGAGAATACATACCTCCCAATACGACAGAACCCCAACCTCCAAACATATACTCCAATTCCAAGTTTGGCATGATAGACCCTGTCTTCAATTCCGCTCCCTCCTTACCGACACTTAAACCCGGGGGAACCGTCATCCAAGGCAGTACATTCGTCCTAACAGTCAAATTTGTCATTTGGAAAGTAGGATAGACTTTCTCCATCGTCACGGCACGAGTCTCCGCCTGTCGGGGCTGATATGCGGTAGACTGCCGTTCCGGAGCTTGAGGCTCAGGGGTTACAGCTACCGTTGCCTGCCGAGTAATCTCAGGTTCCGTCCGAGCCGGTTGAGAGACTACCGGCGTTTGCCTCACCTTCTCCTGCGCAGGAGGAGCCACCGGAACCATCGCCCCTTCCTCATAAGGAAGATCGGCCTTATTGCTGATCACGACATAAGCGAACACCTCATCATCCACGCAAAGATCCGGATCATTGAGCACGTAAATATAAGGGACCTCCGTATATCGTTTTAGGCTTGCCGAGATAGCAGGTATAGACTGATCCGTGGAATAAAAGATCTGCTTATTGGCAAACTCCGGCATAGCGAAATAAAGCAGATACACATGCACGCTATTCCCCCATTCCCCGCTACGGTCTACATAGAAGGAGATTTGTTTATTATCAAGCTCGTATTTGTTTTTCAGATATTTCCTCACGGTATTCCCCCGCCACATGGCAGTGTTGACAGCGTTTTTGGATACCGCTCCTGTCTCAGTATAGATATGCGAGACGATCAGCACATGAAACTCCCCATCCATCAAAGGATTCATCACCGGCCAGATTTTCCGATTGAGTCGCTCCATCTCTATTGAATTATTCCCGTAGGTAGCTTGTAGATCAGCCTCTCCGGGTATAAAGGAAAACAAGAATGAATCGCCCTTGGATTTCTCATTCTCCGATTGCCCATGGGCCATAAAGATTGAGAGAAGCGAAAAACTGAATAGAATAATTAGCGAATGTCTCATACCTTGTTCTTTATGTTATATTTTTTGCAAAGTTACTACAAAAAGTAAGATACGTAATATCATTACACTTGGAAATCGGACGGAGAATCTGGATAAATGGAGACAATCACTCGTAAGGATTGACCTCGACCGGTATCTCGACAATCTCCACCGTTCCGTTTACATTGATGCTCAACGTCAATGTACCTTGCGTATTCGAAAGGCTATATTTCACGTTGTAGTTCTTCTTGGCCGTGGTAGTAGTACCATCCTTTTCCTTTATCGGTGACGAGGTAGCGAATGTCTTGGTCTCGTCTGCGATCAACTTGCCTTCTATGCGGATATATACATTCGAGAGACCGGGTTTCACAAACAAAGTCTTACCGGTTTCTAGGGTATTTACAGCGGATAGCAGGGAATATTCAGGGTTCTCTTTCGTAGGATCGGCAGCGGTACCGGTGTACACATAAAGCTTAGTGATCGTAGCCATCTTCTGCAACTCGGCGAACGTTCCCGGATCGATCGTGATGATCGAGTTGGTGAGCGTGGCGGTGATAGAGGCCTTTGCAGCCGCGGCGTTGGGAGTGACGGTTACGATTTCCGTTGTCTTCCCTGCAAGCATGGGGCTGTCGAACTGCAAATCGCCGATCATTTGGCTGTACGTAGCCGATAGTTCCGTATAGGTACCGGCGGGAACGGCCCTTGTGGCCCCATCAGCGAAATCGGAGGATTTACCTAAAGTAATAGGGCTGCCACCTTTTGTACCGGTGATCACCAGATTGTTTTTAACTTCGTCACTGATCGTGACCGTTGATGTAGCTTTCGTTGTTACACTAACGGAGGCATCTGCCTCAAGGGCAAGGCTAAGCTTGCCGGTCTCTGTGATAGCCGAGGGGTTTCCGGAATCCTCTAGGATGTTGCTGCAGGAGGGGAGGAAGACTAATGCGAAGGCGATTAGGCCTAATGAAAATTTTACATTCATTATTTAATTAACTATTATTTATATTCCACAGAAAAATGATCACACACTACGCCTAAATCATTACCCAGCCCTGTAGACCAGCTAGAACCTTCTCCTTTTGTATAAATACAAACTTTTCCAACAGAAGGGGTTAGCATAAAACTAGTACTTATATCTTGACATTCTGAATTAGGATTTGTAGCATTTGTCCCAGATAAAGTAGCAATTACAGAAGAATTCATTCCTGTCTCAGAAGGATGAATCGAGACCGTCGGCTTATAACTTCCATAAATACTACCACCATATGCATACGCATTCAAAATCACACTCACCTCAAATTCTTCAGATATATGGAACTTAGGAGAAAGAGCATAAGCATCTCCTCTTTTCAGAACAAATCTGTCAAAAGCTTTTCCATTATTACTCAAAATCCAGTCTGACGGTTTTGCATTTCCGTTAAAACTAATATTATACGGTACCCCCGTCACCTCGCAATCCAGCGGTTGAGAAGCACAACTTCCCCCATCAAAAGTCGCCGTTGCTGTCAACTTGTGCTGTTTCCAAGCCAAGTTTTTAAAACTATTAGACTCCGCATCATAGCTACCTTCACTATCCGTTGTATAAGTTATAGCGACAGGCAGACTCGCATACTTTTCATTGTCCAAAATCGCAGAAGATATTTTCACGGTAGGAACTATATCGAAAATACCAGAGCCATCCTTGCTATTCGCCGCAGCGGCCCCTTGGCTTTTATAAACGGAGTAACTCGTATTAGCAGATACCCCCATCCCAAATGTCGGTACCAAAGCGAGATGGACAGGTTTCATTTCCGTTTTGTCCTCGGTTATCACTTCCTTATTGATCGTATAGCTGTATTTTAATGTATAATCTCCTTGCGGAAGATAAGGCCAATTATTCTCCACTTGCATTTCACCACCCTTGAAATCGGTGCCCGTATAACTGCGTACCACCTCACCGGCCGCATTCTCCAGCGTCGCTTTCCATTCCGAAATCAATTCGGTAGGCACACCGGATAGATCTCCACAAATAAGTGATGCCTTCGTTCCGTCCAAATAGTCGCCAGTATGAATAAGCTCGAACTTAGTATCCAATCCGAACGAGAACACCGGAATATCCGGCGTCACATTCAAGGTATACTCCATAGCGGCAGGCAAGTTCGTTTGCGTGAATAGAGGATAGGAAACCTCCTTATTCGCATAGTTCGTACCCGCCAAGTGAATTGAGGCATTCGTGCCCGCCAAGAGATAAAGCGTAGGAAACGTATTGTCGGTGTTGAGCGAGATCTGCTTTTGCGTCTGCCCGACCTCGACATCCAAATGATAAGATTTATAATGAGCCGCCAAATCCTCCGCTATCACAGGATAAACAGCGGAATAGCCCCATTTCACCGAAATGGAAGCCGTAGCGGTCTCGCCGGGAATGATCGATACCGTGGTAGATCCGGCGAAGTACCTCGGCAAGATAGTCGTTATCAGCTCCTGATTATTGCCATAGTGTACCTCTACTGTGTACTTGCCCGTTTCTAAAGGAATCCCCGCTTGAGGCATCTCCGTTACAGGTTTATCGAATAGCACTTCCCCCGTCGCACCGATCACCTTCACGGAAAAATCCTTCGCATCCGGCAGATTTTCCAGTTCAGTCTTTGCGGTAGCGGTTTCGTCCGCTTTTGTCTGCGTGGCGGAAGAAACCTCAGCCGTTACGGAAGCGATCTCCAAGCGCAACCTTCCCTCCCCCTTCGGGGCAGAAAGCTCCTCTCCCACGCAAGCGGAGAGTGTTGCGAGCAGGGCAAAGAAGGGTAAATATATGTACAAGTGAATATGTCTCATTGCTTTCATCCTATCGTTTGTTTTCCTTATTGTTAGTCGTAAATCAATTCACATTCATCCAGCCAAAGCTTGCTACCCTCGCCGCCCGTGAAGTAATCGCCATACTTGCTAGCAGAAGCGACTACCACGATGTATTTAGGCGTACGGTTCGTGTAGCGGTAATCCAGCACGATATCCGCTTGCGTCCACGAGGAGACAGGCTCGCCCTTCGTCAGCTCGCCGTAAGCGATCACCTTCGGATCCGAAGGGTCAAAGAGCTGACGTTCGGAAGGCCGGGTACGGATCTCCAGCGGAGCGTCCCAGTCAGTCAAGGCGATATAGACCTGACACGAGTCCGGGCGACCTACCAAATATTTGAAATCATCGTCGCCCGACTTGTTGATCGGAACGCAATTGTATTTATAATGGATCCGCAACTTCGAGGGGAAGCTCGTGAAGGGACGGCCGAATTGCAACACACCGTTCGTCCCGTCCGTCCGCACGTAAGTACCCGTAAAGATGTTGCCGGCAGCAAACTTCAAGACGATATATTTCGACTCCAGCGAGGCAGCTTGCCCACTTCCCGTGCTCGTCTCGGTAGTAGGCGTGGAGTTGCTGTTACCCACGGTGGTAGCCCCTTTGTTTCCCGTATCCCAGAAGGAGGTTCCTCCCTCCACCCAAGGCTGCCAAAGCGTATTCTTGCCCGCAGGCACGGAACTCCAGTCATCGAAGCCTCCGTTCGTCAAGGGTATTGCCTCCGCCGTGGTAAAAGATTGCTCCTCTCCCGCTGTTCCATCTACCGATACCCGGTATTGGTAGGCAGTGGCTGCCTTAAGCCCTGTCAGCGAGGCCGTAAAAGAGGTACCGGACACCTTCACCGCCGAAGCTGCCAACGTGCTCCAAGCTGCGTCAGCCTGTCGCTTATACTCCACGACAGGAGTCTTCCCGCTCTGTATCTTTCCGGAAAGCGTAGCACGGGTTACCATCGCGAAAGCCTCCGCACCACTTGCGTTACTCTCCTTATGATACACGAAGACATTCCATTTCGACATCGTCTCCTCCCAGTTATACCCCACATAGAACTGCCGGGGACCTTTCGAATAATCTTTCTCAGCGGGATCGGTAGGATCTGGTTCCACACGCCCGAACTCCCCTCCAAGCGTCATGTTGTTCACTTGCAGGTCGCTCAATGATTGATCCGGAGAGACATAGATAATCACGTTACGGTTCACCGGATCGATCACGGCATCCGCCACTTGCCCCGTCACGTCCACTTCTCGTTTGATCAATTGCGTCACCGACACCTTCCAGACATATTCCTGATACGTTTTCACCGTAAAAGAAACCGGCTTGGTAAAATCCACCCGCGTATTCGCTTCGGAAGAGACACTGTCCAAAGAGGCGAAACCCGTTGTCGGGAAACGGCGTATATCCGCACACGCAGCCGAATCGGCCATCAAGGTAGCTCCCTCTGTCACTTTCAAGGATTTTATCTTCAAACGGGAGAGATCCACCGAGTCGTTCACGAATAGGGTCACCGTGCGGGCCTTCGCATCGATCGTAGCCTCCACGCTCTGTCCTTCCTCACCGGCACGCTGCCCTTCCACCGTCATCGAAAGGATGGCTCCCTCCAACAACGGATAAGGGATGTCATCCTCGATCACGCAAGCGGTCAACGACAACAGGCATATTATATAACAGATTATATTTCGATTCCTCATCTTCATTCCTTACAGATAAAACGTCATACCAATATTGATCGAGAAGAGATTGATCTTGAAATTTCCGGAAGAGACCCGCTGCCGTCCCTCCTCTACTTTGTTTGTTTCTTGATCGATCCACTTGAAGTCGAAGCCCATCACACCAACCGACACCTCTACCGCCGACCAATCCGTGATAAACGCCGTCATACCCGGGGCGAAACCGATCTGCATATTCTGCACTGTCTGATACGAGCCGTCATACTCCGCACCGGAACCGGTAGAGTTCTTTCCCGTGCCATACCCATACGTCAAGCGAGCCTCGTTGAAAAGACCGAAGATCTTGCTTTTGCCGATCGGCATATACGTCCGGATAAAGCAAGAGGCCTCATACTTATGCTCCAGATAATACAAATTCTTTAAACTGATATTGAAATCCTCGCCCAAGTTCAAGTCGAAATTACCCAGATCCAAGTAATTCCGCTTATAGGCGAAACGTGCGCCCATAGAGATATTATCGCGAAAGAAATAACCGAAATAAGGGCTTACGCTAAAGTCATATCCCTTCCCCTCGATATCCTTGAGGACGAGGAAATTCAAGTTACTCTCGTTATGCTCCGAATAAGATACCGTACCACCAGCCATCCATGTTCCTTTAGGAATAAAGACAGTCTTCTGTATCTCGCGGTCGATACGTTGCATACGCCGTTGAGCCTGTGCCTCACCGACACCACCCAACAACAAAAAAAATACACCCAATAGGGGAACTATCAAAGTCTTATACATTATTCACCTTCTATTTAAATTCAAATATCTCCGGACGAACCTCGCTGACCTTCCACACGCCTAATTCCCCGAGCCTAAGAGCTTGGGGGAATCACCGTAAATGAGTTCGAGATCATCAAGGTGCAGCTTGCTACCATTTCCCCCCGTAAAATAATCGCCATACTTGCTCGAAGAGAAGACGATGATGATATGGGAAGGTTTCTCTACCAAGTTGCGATAGGTCAGGTCGATTGTGAACTGCTTCCACTCAGAAGAGGCGACGCACTCTGCGTCAGGCAACGCACCATAGGCGATCACGTCGAAGCCGCTAGCATCAGGTTTCCCGCTCTTCAAGATAGAGGCGAAATCCTTGGAAGTCTTTGCCATTTCCGTGTTGTTCAATTGATACGTGCCGTTCGTCAAGACGATATAAGCAGACCAGAGGTCTGGATTTCCTTCTTTAACAGTGTTTGCGGGTTGATCTCCACCTACATGATCTATTGCTTTTGGAGCATATTGGAACCAGCCGGTCAATTGGGTTGGACGGGTGGTGAAGGGACGACCGAAGTCGATCATAGCACCTTCTGTTCCTACAGTTTTAACATAAGAACCAGTATAAAGGCTGGCAGCAGCAAATTTAGTTACAATGACTGCGTTTACAAATATAGATTCCAACTTAGCGGATTTTCCATTCGCTGTATGCACAATATCAGTGACACCTTGGGTCGGATTTTTGTTTACCATTGCACCCGCACCCGTAGTTGTTCCGGGGTTACTGGAATCCCAAAAATATTTTCCCGCATCAAAATCCGCCTTAGAGATAGCATCCCAAGTCTTGCCATCTTGATACCAGTCATCCAACTTCCCGTTTGGCAAAGCAAGTTGCACTTCTGTCGTAAAAGAAGACTCGGAGCTACTCACCTCCTCGTTGCCATTCTTATAGACCAAACGATACATATATTTCTTCTCCGGAGTTAACCCTTTCAATATCGCAGAGTGATTGCCTTTGGCATCGGTGGCAATATCCGCCGTCACCGCTGTCCAAATCGCCGAACTTTCCTCCCGGTACTCAAACGTCAAGAAAGAGGCCTCAACCGGGTTTCCTTTGACATCCTTGGCATTGCCCTCCAAACAAGCAAACGAACTCCATGCGCTTGCGGTCTTCACGTTCACGACAGCCGAAGGATCGGTAGACACCTTGAAATCAAAATTATACACCCGCTCCGAACCATCCGCATTCACGGTGATAGAGCCTTGTCCCTGTTCCTTTACCTTATAGGTCAATTTATAATAATCGCGCGCCTTGACACCCTCGATCTTCTCCTGATGCTCGAACTTCACGTTTTGTTTATTGAAAACGCTGAGACCCGCAGTCAGATCTCCTACCGGGAAGTAATAATCCCCATCGTCCGTCCCCATCTGATACGAATGAGGATCAACCCCCGCTAAGACAGACTTCACAGTCACCGCCGCACTGGCGAACGAACGCGAAAAACTCTCATCGAAAGCGACCGTCACCTTGACATTCGCCAAGGTACAAGCCAACTCCGCCGTACTCTTCTTGCCCGCTACGATCGTCACCTCCTTCGATCCGGCATAATAAGGCTTCGCACAAGAGGCCAAACCATCAAACCCGTTCGAGGAAGCCTTTACCGTATAGGTACCGGCTTTCAAGCGAAACTCCTCGTTTTCCCAATCCACCGTACTGACCACGGCAGTACCCTCCTCATCGAGAATCTGCACGAACAGTTTCTTGGGATCATAATCCGCAGCCGGCCCATCCGCCTTCGTCTGGGTGGAGGCATTCGCCCCGATCTCCAAGCTTAGATACCCCATACCATCGCTTCCGCTCACATACTCCTCACCTTGGCAAGAGACCAAAGCCCAAAGAACGCTAAAGAAGAACACATAATTAATAATGAATGAATGCTTCATGATCTATTCCTCCTTATTCGGTTACGGTTATCTTCAATGTCACACTCTTCTCATTACCGAGGGCATCAACCGCTCTCAAAGTAAAAGCGTGTGTACCCACACTCGCTCTTAACAGTTTTAAAAGCTTCAGATTCAAATCAAAGGAATACTCTTTGTCTTCTTTTTCAGGCAAGGCAAAGAGATCTCCTAAATTTTGTTCTCTCGCATAATCACCCGTCAAATCAAGGCCAGGTGCTGTTGTTAAGTTCATAAACCCTAACGCTATCTCAAAAGACTCGTCATTTGTTGTTGCCAACACATACATGTTCTGTACCCCATTCTCGAATGCCATATTCAACACAACATCCATAGGTAACCCCTCGACTGACTCATCGTCCATCGCTGCATATTTTATATGTACGCCATCCGTTAAATAACTATTACCATTAGGTTCCGAGATAACAATCACCCCATCTCCCGGTTCCGGATTCACCGGATCCGTAGGCTTTTCCGGCTCCGTAGGCTTATCCCCAACAGGGATCTCTACCGATTCCAGCTCATCCTCAAAAGTGATCTCCACCTTCACGTCAAATCCGGTAATCTTCCCGGATGCGTTCTCGACCACGCCCAAATTAAATACCAAGGCATCCCCACCGGTAAAGAATTCCGAGCCGTCATCGTAGCCCTCCACAGCATTTTTCCTCGAATACGTCCGCGATTGCGACTTAACCGTCTCGCCAGTCATCAAAGTTGCGTTAAAATTCACGGTTACCGCCTCCACATCATCCTCGAAATACCAATAAACGGGAGCGGGATTCGTCCCATCCTTCTCCGTAAACGGCAACACCGTCTCCGATCCATCATCCACCGTGATTGTCCACGTTTTGAAGGCTGCGAGGAAATCCTTGTCATACACCACCTGCATCCGGCTGTTCTCTCGCTTGCAGGTCACCGTCTCTTGAAACGTTTTATTCGCATCTACCTTAAAAGCCTTCTCCGCCCCGTAATAAGGAGTAGCCATTTTCTTCTTCAACTCACCGGGAGTATGCGCCCTTATGCTATAGTTACCCACAGGCAAGGTAATCGACTCGGGCAAGTCTTCCCCCACGACATAATCGCGGATCTCCTCCTTGTTATCCTCATCCGTGCCATACACCCGGACAGGGAACCCATTCGTGCTTACGTCCGCACCCGTATCCTCCCCAGCTTTCGTCTGCATGGCTACCGGTGCCTTGGCCAATACGCTCAACTCCAATACGCCCGTATCCTTAACACTTTTATTTCCCTTGATCTCCTCCCGCATCTCGCAAGAGGCCAGCCCTACGAAAGCGAGGGCCGCAAAAATTATGATATTATGCTTTCTCATGACTTACTATCCTCATTTTCTGTTGCGTTAATCCATTCGGTGGGAATCTCGATTGGTATCTCATGATCCACCGTTGTCTCATCAATCTTGATTTGGATACCCAGCTGTCCGAAAGAAGAAGAGTAATTTGGAGCCACGCTTAACGTCCACGATTTATTACGAGATAATTTATAGGTTTTCACGACCGTTCCCTCTTTCGCATCACCGGCCGGTTCATATTCCTTCTTAGCAGTCAGGTGGATTGTAGCGGTCACGGTCTCACCACCGGACGGCAACCATAAGTACCAAGGGTCAGTATCCACCTTTTCCCAACGGACAGTAGCCGAACTTGTCTTATATTCCACATAATAATCCTCGAAATAGTCGGCCATCTTCCCGTCGAACGCCGTTTTCACCTTTCCGCAAACCGGCATGCAAGTGAAACTAACCGAAGTATCCCCGCCTTCCACGTTAACAATGCTGGAACCTTCCACATAAAATCCGGCACGGGAAGATTTGGTATCCGCAGTAACCCCTCCCCCTTTGTAAAAAGCCTTCACAAGATACGAACCATTATCCAATGTGACAGATTCCGGATTAGCCGAATAAGTAAATTCCTTTTTCACGTTATCATCCATGTCCAAGATCTGCACCGTATATTGATTCAGATTCTTATACACAGCCTCATCTACTGCCTTTGTCTTACTATTGGAGGAAAAACCGGCATCAGCCACCAAGTCGAGCGTGATCGTCCCCGTCCCTTTCGCCACAGGCACTCCACCCAACTCCTCCTGTTGGCAAGAGACCAGCGACAGGCATCCACCCAGCAGGCAGGCCATCCCCCAACTCGTAAACTTCATCTTTCTCATATCAATACTTTAAATACTATTCACACCTATTAGAATAAGGATATTCAAACCCAAATTCAACTGCAAAAGAACAACATCCCAACAACACGTACAAGGTCTGTTTATATGATTACCTATTCTTTTTTTTAGATTTCGCTTCTCACTACCACACATACAGAAGTGTTTAAGAGAATCACTATGTCCGATTTTTGCAAGCCGATGTTCTCTTTTTCAAATAGCACAAAGCGACAAGCCATCGCCCCCAACGTGGAAGAAAGATCGTTGCAAAATGACAATTTGTAATCTTAACTCCCGAAGAATCGATTATTCCGGGCAAAAGTACGTGCCGCTCCCAAATTTTCAAGAAAAAAACCGCAATCCACTGCTTAACAGCCCTATAGCCCAAAACGGCCTTTTATTCTAGCGAAAACAATTCATGCTAATTCATATTCGAAGCGTAAAAAAGGGAGATCCGGGGGCAAGAATCGGGTTATACCAGTATACGAATGACCATTCACGACTACTCACGATCCAGTTCTCGGCTACTTACAATGCCCAACGGCAGTATCGGCGTTGCCCAACGACACCTATCGTGCGTACTTTCGCCGCCTAAAAGGTATCCAAAACACGGTTTTCTCACAAAAAAGGCCGATTATTACCTGTGTACTCCCGCTATTTTTGGAAGCCTAGAAAACAGTCTTGTCACGATATACGGAACCTTTTGATCAAAACGTCACAAAAGAAAGAATTCCGATAACAAATGTGCTTTCCGGCAAAAGTGGAGCTCAATCCTACCAAGTACAAGAAATATTCTGCGAAAAGACACGACAAGTCTTTGAAAATATCTACTTTTGCCAAGTATTCATGCTTAAGGAATGATAAGAGAGACATGGAAAAAGACATCCCTAAAATAGACCTGCCCCAAGATTGGGTCATCGGGAAGCTCACGGCCGGAGATATTGGATTGCTGAACCTCTACGCCAATTATCCCTGCCGACTGAAAGCGGGGATCTTCGTGCTCTGTCTGGGAGGAGAGGTGGAGGCTTCTATCAACTTGACGCAGTTCAAGGTAGAACCAGGAAGTTTTATCACGATCTTACCGGGTAGCATTTTCCAGATTCATAAGGTAGATGGAGATCTGCAAATCTATTTCATGGGATTCTCGTCCGATTTCCTTAGTAAGGCAAGCGCAAGTAAATCGGGTATAGATATGCACTATATCGTGAAAGAAAATCCGATCTATCAACCGAAAGAAAAAGCACTACCTCTGTTGAAAGATTATTTCGAGTTGCTGATCAAGACGTACGATATTTGTGGCTCCCAATTGAACAGGAATGTTATCAATCATCTGTTTGGCGGTATATTAATGGGGGTTAGCTCCATGTATAAAGATCAAATGACAGACAAGGCAAATCTCTCTAAAGCAGAGCAAATCAGCAAGAACTTCACACAACTAGTAATGCAAAACTACACCATGCAACGATCCGTTGCATGGTATGCCAAGCGGCTTGGCATCACACAAGCACATTTAAGCACGATCGTTAAGCAGACCACAGGTAAGACTTGCGTAGAGATCATTACCTCGATGGTTATCATGGACGCAAAGGCACAACTGAAATCAACAAGCCTTTCCATACATGACATAGCCTACGCCCTTAATTTCACGAATATGTCTTTTTTCGGGAAATACTTCAAGCGCCATGTGGGCATGAGCCCGCAGGAATATCGGAATAGCTGATCAATAATGCTTTCACGCAAATTCTCACATCCCCCAATTCTCCCTATCCAAGCTCCTATACTGTATCGCCTCCGCCAGATGCCGTACTTCGATCCGCTCGGAAGCGTCCAAGTCCGCTATCGTGCGGGAGACTTTCAGGATACGGTCGTAGGCACGGGCGGAGAGGCAGAGGCGTTGCATCGCAGTCTTCAGGATGGAGAGGCCGGAAGCGTCGGGAACGGCGTACTGATGGAGTAGCTTGGAGTTCATCTGGGCATTACAATAAATACCCTCATAAGCGGCAAAACGCCTTTCCTGGATCGCCCGGGCTTTTATGACCCGCTCACGGATAGCGATACTAGGCTCTGAGGGCTGTTGCTCGGAAATCTTCTCGAAAGGGACAGGGACAATCTCTATCTGGATATCGATACGGTCCAATAAAGGACCGGAAATGCGGTTCATATATTTCTGGACGGCTCCGGGAGAACAGAGACAAGGACGGTCCGGATGGTTGTAGTAGCCGCAGGGACAAGGATTCATGGAGGCCACAAGCATAAAGCCGGCCGGATATTCCACCGTGAAACGGGCACGGGAGATATTGATCACTCGATCTTCCAATGGCTGCCGCATGACTTCCAAGACACTCCTGTTAAATTCCGGCAACTCATCCAAAAAAAGGACACCATTGTGAGCCAAGCTGATCTCTCCCGGCTGCGGGAAAGTGCCACCTCCTACCATGGCGACATTAGAGATCGTATGATGGGGAGAGCGAAAAGGACGTTGTACCATCAAGGAGGTGCCACCTCCTATCTTACCGGCTACGGAATGGATTTTAGTTGTTTCCAAGGACTCATGCAAGGTAAAGGGAGGCAAGATCGTAGGGAGACGTTTCGCCAACATGGACTTGCCACTTCCGGGAGGGCCTACCATGATCAGATTATGTCCGCCGGCGGCGGCCACCTCCATCGCACGCTTCACGTTCTCTTGTCCCCGGACATCGGAGAAATCGCAATCAAACAATTGCTGGCGGTCGTAAAACTCCTTACGGGTATCAATGACCGTAGGCCGCAATGTCGGTTTACCCTCCATAAACTCCAGCACCTCTTTGATATTCGAAGCTCCATACACTTCCAGATCGTTCACCACCGCGGCCTCACAAGCGTTTTGCTTGGGTAAGATAAAGCCCTTAAAGCCTTCTTCCCTAGCCTTGATAGCGATAGGCAATGCCCCTTTTATCGGTTGGAGGCTCCCGTCCATAGAAAGCTCGCCCATCAATACGAATTTGGATAAGTTGGATGAATCTATCTGCTCTGCCGCCGCCAGAATACCGATCGCCAAAGGCAGATCATAAGAGGACCCTTCCTTACGGATATCTGCGGGGGCCATATTAATAACGATACGATTGCGGGGGAATTTATAACCACATACTTGAAGAGCCGAGATAATGCGTTCATGGCTCTCACGAACGGCCACGTCCGGAAGACCGACTAAAAAGAATTGGATACCTTTGGAACAGTTCACTTCTACGGTAACGACCGTAGCGGAAATCCCCTGCACGGCAGCGGCATAAGATTTTACTAACATAGTTAAGAATTTTGAGTTACTAATTACAAATTAAAACCGGAACCTCCTGTTTTCAATCGCTCAGTCTTCGAACAAGTTCTCCAGTGTTTGCTTGATCTCGATTCCATTCTCTGTTTTCATCAAGATCTTATGATCCTCATCTATCAAGAAACAGCGTGGCAATACGCTTACGTTATACAGATCTATCAACATAGCCGCTTGTCCGGCCGAATCTGTTACCAGATTCCACGCTATACTATCCTTCTTCAGTACATCCCGGACATTATCCGGATTATCGTCCAAGCTAACCAAAAGAATATCCAACTGATCTTTCGGATATTTCATCGCTACCTTATCCAGATATAGATCCTCTGTCTGGCACATATCACACCAAGGAGCGGTAAACGTCAGCAATAAATACTTCTGCGGGAAAGAATCCAAACTTACCGTATTCCCATAAATATTCCTTACGGAGAAATCTGGGGCTTCCGCACCCAAAGCCGTACGTTTCGCACGGGCGCTATATTGCTCCAGCTCCTTTACCAGATAAAAGTCTTTCAACCTTGGATTCAATAACGCCAACAACTCATCAATTTTACGAGTATCATCGGGATCTGAGAAAAAAGATTGAATCAAGACAACGGATGCCTCTTCATTCGGGTTCTCTTTCACGTACCGGATCGCTTCCTCGCTCAATTGCATATTAACATTCGCCAAACGAGCGGCGATATCCGTCTCCTCGATCGTATCGTTCAAATCCTTGCTATTTAAAGACTTTGATAAATTTGTCAATTCCGTCAATAAAGGAGCGATTTTTTTCTTAAAAGCGGTCAACTTATCATTTGTCCGTCCCCCCTTTACCTGCAATAGCAATGGAGAGTTAGCGTCGCCCGTGATTTTCACGGTTTCTCCCGGTTCCAGATAAGCCGTAACCCAATGCTCTTTATCCGCGAAGAAGATAGTCACACAATGGAAACCCGCTTCATTTTGATCGATCTGGAACTGCCCGGGTTTCGTACAAGCCACTGTATCAACTACTTTATAATTATCCTTCTCAAATACAGCATATACGGTTTGATCTTCCAGATTAGAAAGTTCCCCTTCAATCCGATAGACATAATCCTTGCCACAAGATGACAAACAAATTATAAAGCCAATAATAAGTGCCAGTTTTTTTATCATTACTCCTTTTTAAGCTCTTCTTATAACAGATAATCCGGTCTAAAGGTAGGAATATTTTTTTAAACTACTTCACATTTATAATAAAATTAACGCAGTTATCATAAAAAAAGCGCAGAATTAGTAATTCCACGCTTTTTTATAAAGATATTTTTAAACCTTGACCTTTTTTGATCAAGGTTTTTTAAGCAATTATAACTGAGGACCAGCAGCAACCAATGCCTTACCAGCTTCGTTGCCTGTGAACTTAGCGAAGTTCTTCTGGAAGCGAGCAGCCAAATCCTTCGCTTTCTCATCCCATTGAGCAGGATCAGCATAGGTATCGCGAGGATCTAAGATCTTCGGATCTACGCCCGGTAATGCAGTCGGAACCTCGAAGTCGAAATACGGGATCTTCTTTGTCGGAGCCTCGTTGATAGAACCATCAAGGATAGCGTCGATGATACCTCTTGTATCTTTGATAGAGATACGTTTGCCAGTACCGTTCCAACCCGTGTTCACCAAGTAAGCCTTAGCGCCAGTCATTTCCATCTTCTTAACCAACTCTTCGCCGTATTTTGTCGGGTGCAATGACAAGAAAGCAGCACCGAAACAAGCGGAGAATGTAGGAGTCGGTTCCGTGATACCACGCTCTGTACCTGCTAATTTAGCGGTAAATCCAGACAAGAAGTAGTATTGAGTTTGCTCCGGAGTCAAGATAGATACTGGAGGCAATACACCGAATGCGTCAGCAGACAAGAAGATAACTTGTTTTGCGTGCGGGCCTTTAGAAACCGGCTTAACGATGTTCTCGATGTGATAGATCGGATAAGAAACACGAGTGTTCTCTGTAACTGACTTATCAGCGAAATCGATCTTACCATCAGCGGCAACTGTTACGTTCTCAAGAAGAGCGTCACGTTTGATAGCGTTGTAGATATCCGGCTCGCTCTCTTTATCCAAGTTGATAACCTTAGCGTAGCAACCACCCTCGTAGTTGAATACACCTTCGTTATCCCATCCGTGCTCATCGTCACCAATCAACAAACGTTTCGGGTCCGTAGACAAAGTAGTCTTACCAGTACCAGACAAACCGAAGAAGATAGCTGAGCTCTTGCCCTCTTTATCCGTGTTAGCGGAGCAGTGCATAGAAGCGATACCACGCAACGGGTTCAAGTAGTTCATGATAGAGAAGATACCCTTCTTCATCTCACCACCGTACCAAGTATTCAAGATAACTTGCTCTTTAGTCTTCAAGTTGAAAACAGTAGCAGTCTCAGAGTTCAAGCCTAATTCTTTGTAGTTGTCAACTTTAGCCTTAGCAGCGTTGAAAGAAACGAAATCAGGTTCGCCGTAGTTAGCCAATTCCTCAGCTGTTGGACGGATGAACATATTAGTTACGAAGTGAGCTTGCCAAGCAACCTCCATGATGAAACGTACTTTCAAACGAGTAGCCTCGTTAGCGCCACAGAATGTATCGACAACGAACAAACGTTTGCCAGACAATTCTTTTACGGCTTTAGCCTTCAAGTCTGCCCAAGCAGCCTCAGAACAAGGCTTGTTATCATTCTTATATTCATCAGAAGTCCACCATACAGAATCTTCGCTGGCTTCATTCTTTACGAAAAATTTATCTTTAGGAGAACGACCTGTATAAATACCAGTCATCACGTTTACAGCACCTAGCTCAGTTACTTGGCCTTTCTCGAAGCCTTCCAAACTCGGTTTAGTTTCTTCTGCGAACAGAACATCATAAGACGGATTGTGAACGATTTCTTTCACATCAACAATTCCGTACTTGCTTAAATCTAAATTAGCCATCTTGAATTTAATTTAAATGATTGACTTTATATAACTTTTCTCTCTACTCTAGTTCGATACGGTGAGGCTTTCCGACCTTTTGGAGCTTGCTGCGACTCCACCTTGTTAACCGCGGTACAAAAGTAATATTTTTTTTTATCGTACACAGCTTATTAAGGAAATTTTTCAGTAATAATTACTCTTTTCCATGCAATTAACAAAACCCTTAGTCTATTTGTAATATGGAGTTTACAAATCATATACTTTTAGCTAGCATCTCAACTATTTCCGAAGTTGTCATCATAGGTATTCGCTTTTATTGTGACTGAAACAAAGATATATACTTTTTTCCGCACAAACAAATCCAGCGTATAAATATAAGAAAGGCGCAGGATAAATATCTTGCGCCTTCTCTTATATCCAATCAGAAATATATTACTTTACCTCCCAAATCTCACCTTTCATCAAAAGGTCGTGTAATTTACGTGTAGGATTCTTCGCTTGTACCTCCTCGATTTGCTGGTGGACAGCCTCATCATAGGTCGGTCCCTCCACATCTCGTATTACGCCTAACGCAATTGGCATATCACCGCTCATCATGGCAAGCATCATATGCAAGGTGTTATCCTTCTCATGGGCGTCGTGTACCAATACGTCATCCATCGTATAACCATCTTGTCCGATCGTTACGGATTTCAGTTTTAGGCCGTCTAGCACAAGGCCTTTATCCATGTTAGCGCCGTAAACCATTTTCTCGCCATGGCGAAGGAAAATCGTACGATCCGCACGGTATGCCTTATCAACGATCCCCTTATGGATACCATCATTAAAGATCACGCAGTTTACCAACACTTCCGTAACGGAAGCGCCTTTATGACGGGCGGAAGCCGTCAATACCTCGGTCGTATTCTTCAAATCCACATCGATCGAGCGGGCGAAGAAATTACCACGGGCACCCAATGCCAACTCAGCCGGCACAAACGGATCTTCCACCGTTCCATACGGAGAGCTCTTGGATACGAAACCACGGTCGGATGTCGGGGAATACTGCCCCTTCGTCAAACCATAGATCTTATTGTTGAAAAGAACGATATTCAAGTCGATATTACGACGGACAGCGTGGATAAAATGATTACCGCCAATAGCCAAGCAGTCGCCATCACCCGTAATCAACCATACGCTCAAGTCCGGGCGAGCCGTCTTTACGCCGGTAGCGATAGCCGCTCCACGACCATGGATCGTATGGAAGCCATACGTATTCATATAATAAGGTAAGCGGGAAGAACAGCCGATACCTGAGATAACTGCCATATTGTGAGGAGCCACTCCTACCTCGGCCATAGCCTTATGCAGGCAATTCAGTACTGCATGGTCGCCACAACCCGGGCACCAACGTACGTACTGGTCGCTTTTATAATCTTTCGGTTGAAATTTAGTTTCTTCTGTTGTCATCTTTTAAGCCTCCAATATTTTAGTGAATTCCTCAACTAATCTCGCAACGACAAAAGGTTGTCCCTTTACACGATTGAAGCGATACGGGTTAAATCCGGGTACCTTTCCACGTAAATAGTTAGCGAACTGGCCGTTATTTTGCTCAGCCACCACCACTTTCTTATACTTAGAAAGAACCTCAGCCGTATTCTTAGGCAGCGGGTTGATAAACTTGAAGTGAGCGAAAGCCACCTTCTTGCCATTCTCCTGCATCGTCTCCATCGTCTCGTAAAGGTGTCCGTAGGTTCCACCCCAACCAACGATCAATAAATCAGCGTCCTCATCTCCGATCACTTCCAGTTCGGGGATATAGTCGGCGATCTTATCGATCTTAGCCTGACGGGTCGTCACCATCTTCTGGTGGTTAGCCGGATCGGTAGAGATAGCGCTCGTCTCGTAGTCTTTCTCCAGACCGCCCAGACGATGAGCGAAACCTTCCGTTCCCGGAATCGCCCAGTAACGAACCAAGCTTTCCTTGTTACGACGATACGCCTTCCAGACTTTCTCGTCTTGATAATTAGCTACGTAATTCGGCTTAATCTCCGGATATTTATCCATTTCCGGAATTCTCCAAGCGGAAGAACCGTTAGCGATAAAGGCATCGGTCAACAAGATAACCGGAGTCATATGCTCCACGGCCAACTTACCCGCCCAAAATGCGGCATCAAAACAATCAGTCGGCGTAGAGGCCGCTATTACCACGGCAGGGCTCTCACCATTACGGCCATACAGAGCCTGCATCAAGTCCGTTTGCTCGCTCTTCGTCGGCAAGCCCGTAGAAGGACCGCCACGCTGAACATCGATAATCACCAAAGGCAACTCGGCGATTACAGCCAAACCGATCGCCTCGCTCTTCAAGGCAAGACCCGGTCCGGAAGTAGATGTAGCCGCCAAGCAACCGGCGAAACTAGCTCCGATAGAAGTACAGATACCGGCGATCTCATCCTCGGCCTGAACCGTGATAACGCCTAAATCCTTACGTTTAGATAATTCATGTAAAATATCAGTAGCCGGAGTGATCGGGTAACTACCCAAGAACAACTGCAAACCAGCCTTCTCGGCAGCGGCTATCAAACCATAGGAAGTAGCCTTATTACCATTCACGTCCGTATAGAATCCAGGCTCGGCTTTCTTACTCTCGATACGATACGTAGAAACTGAGGCATGGATGTTATTACCATAATTATAACCGTCCGTCAAAGCCTTGATATTAGCTTGGGCGATAACCGGTTTCTTAGCGAACTTATTCTGCAACATGTGCATAGCCTCCTCCAGCGGACGCTCGAACAACCAGCAAACAAGTCCTAAGGCGAACATATTCTTACAGCGAAGAGCCGATTTATTGTCCAAGCCAAACTCAACCAATCCGTCTTTTACCATCGTAGAGATCGGAGCGGCAACAACCTGCACGCCAGTCAATCCCAGCTCAGTAAACGGATCATCGGTCGTAAACAAGGCCTTATCCAAATCACTTTTCTTGAAAGAGTCCGTGTCGATTAAAACAATCGCATTGGGTTTTAGGTGTTTTACGTTCACCTTCAGCGCGGCGGGATTCATGGCCACCAATACGTCGGCCTTATCACCGGGTGTGAAGATCTTGCGCGATCCCAAGTGCACTTGGAATCCAGATACACCACTTAGTGTTCCTTGTGGAGCACGTACTTCTGCCGGATAGTCTGGGAATGTAGAAATCTCGTTCCCGAAAACCGCGGACAGGTTTGAAAAGATTGTACCGGTTAACTGCATACCATCTCCCGAGTCTCCCGAGAAACGAATTACAACCTTCTCCAGCGTCTTAACTTTTGTCTGTTCTGCCATAATATACTTTATTAGCTTTATCGCTTATTGGTATTTAGATCGTCCGCAAAGTAAAGCATAAACTTTGCGAGTTCAAAACTTTTCCGCATCAAAAAGCAGAGAGGTATAGATCAAGATTATTAGATGATAGATTAAAATGGTTAGACACATAACTATTCACTGTCTTCCCATAATACATATATACTCCCGCCCTAAAGCCCTTATCCGATTTGATCATTCCTTGCACGGAACCGGCGTCGCCCAACGACAATAATAAAGGTACGAATATATTACTATAAGCCATCGAGGTAGTACGAGCCACCCGGTTGCTGATATTCAGTTTACAATAATGTAATACCCCATATTGCTCGAACACCGCGGGATCTTCCCTCGACAAGCAGCATGTCGTCTCAAAGCAACCGCCTTGGCTTACCCTCAGATCGATCACCAAAGCTCCCTTTTTCATCGTACGCACCAAGTCCGTAGCGATAATATAGCGATGTCTCGTATTAATATAACGCATCGCCCCGATCACCACGTCAGCGCTACGAAACGCATTATGCAGCACATTCGGATGGAACGTGGAAGTAAAAAGCCCTTGCCCCAAGACCTGTTGTATTATACGCAATTTATTGATATCATCATCGAATACTTTCACGGATGCTCCCAAGGCCAACGCGGCACGCGCGGCCACGGTCCCGGCGTTTCCGGCCCCGATAATCACCACTTCTGTAGGGGATACGCCCGGGATACCGCCTAATAAGATCCCTTTACCTCCTTGGGTATTGCTCAACAGCTCGGAAGCGATCGTTATGGAAGCCGCCCCCTCGATCTCGGAAGTGACATTCAGCACCGGGAAACGATTATATTCATCCGCCATCAACTCATAAGAGATAGCGGTAATCCGTTTCGCCATCATCAACTCGAAAGCCTCTTGAGCGAATAAATTAAACTGCACCAATGAGAAAACGGTCGTGCGAGGTCTCATAAGTGCGATTTCCACCGGCAACGGAGGCAATATCTTCAAGATCAGATCCGCTTGGAAAACTTCTGCGGGCGTATCGACGATCTCCGCCCCCGCCTCCGAGAAATGATTATCGGAATAGTTGATACCTAATCCGGCGCCACTTTCCACCAGCACCCGGTGACCGCAATCGGTCAGCATATCCACCGCCTCCGGAGTTAACGGCAAACGTTTTTCCGCCTCGCATCGTTCACGAGGAATACCGATGAGCAAACGGTTATTCACCTTGCTGATCTCTTTCAATAATTCCTGCGGGATATAGGCCCCCTGTGCCTGCCGGCCGTCGTTCGCTTCCATATGCTATAGGATTTTCATTAACGCGTTCGATATGTCATGTACATCAGATTCTGTTAACATCTTCTCGGCATCAAACGTTATGGACGCCTTCGTATAAAACGGATTCCTTTTCTCCAGACTCTCGGCGATAAACGCCCTCAGTTCCTCCCCGGAACGTCCTTTCAACACCGGACGGGTATGTTTGCACAACTCCAGACGCTTCGCCAGCTCCTCGACTGACACCTTCAAGTAAACCGTCGTGCCAGAAGCGTTCATAAACTCCATGTTATCGAAAAAGCAAGGAGCGCCTCCTCCCGTGGAGATCAGCACGTCCTCAAACTCAGCGACCTCGTGAAGCATATTCCGTTCTATCTCTCGGAAAGCCTCCTCCCCTCTCTCGGCGAATATCTGCGAAACGGCCTTATGATAACGCCCTTCGATATAGTAATCAAGATCTATGAACGAAAGACCGGCGAGCTTGGCAAGCTCCTTTCCCACCGTTGTCTTGCCCGCTCCCATATATCCGACCAAAAAAACACGTTTCATACGTTATTATAATAGTTTTCGCAAATGTAAACTTTTTCCGGGAACTCTATCTTCTTTATTCCTAAGAATCAATAAAAAAATCATAGGCCAATGGCTTTTACGGTCTGGGTCGCACGATCCACTACCAATAAAGTATGACGAGCACCGGCTATTTTCTCGGGATAGACCATCGAATCTGTAAAATCCTGCAATAATTTTCCGTTCTTAGGGCTGATCTCCCATAGCTCCGACCGTTTATCATCGACACGAAGCGTAACAAACAAACGATCCCCTACAAACGCTATCGCCTGGGGAGACTTTTCAAATCCCAATGCCACCAGATACGGCGCAAAGCCCGTGTCCCCTGCCCGAATGTCCGCAGGATCGAATAAATAGATCATATTTTTATTCTGGGCCGTCACATACAAAAAGCCATCATTTCGCGCCGCTACCGCATAAGTACCCATTGCCTCTTGTAAATTTACGCTACGGCTATATATAGGTACCCGAGCAGCGGAACCGGGCTGTACATCTTGCTCCAAGACAACTACCAGTTTCCGTTTATCCCGGATAAAGACAGCCCCTTGACTAGCCGTCACATCAAACGCATGAACGGTCTGATAGCCACCCTCACCCCAAGTACCCGTACCGATACAAGTAATGAACTCATACGTTTCCGCATCAAACACATCCGTACGGCTTCCCGTATTCGTGACATATATTTTTCCATACGAGCGAGTCACGCCGTTTGGCTCCCCCGCAAAGGTCTCTTTCTTATCTCCGTTCATCCACTCAACCATACTTTTCACATGACGCACATTACCGGAAGATACATCAAAGACCTCCAAACTATAATGTCCCGAAGCGTCATTTGCTACATATAGCGTATTCCCATAAAGATGGACCGCTTTCGGATGAAAAGTTTCCACAGTGGCACCGGGAATATCCAAGACGGAAAGTGTAAATGAGAGAGGAGAACCCTCATCACCACCCCTATCCGTCTCCATCGGAGCAAGCCCAAGCCCGCCATCTATGGCATCCAATTCCGGATCATCGATAATGTATTTCGAGGAGGTATACACGCTTTTGTTCTCTACCAAGTTCTTATTCCTCCGAGTATGCAAGAAACGGCGGGAATAAATCGGCAATTTCTTACTCACGGAAAGCTGTGAGTAAACCTTCATACAAATCGTAGGGAAGCCTCCTTCCGCCGGATAATACGTCATATTCCCACTATGCCCATATCCCAAGCAGTGCGCCAGCTCATGATACGGCACATCAGTCCCGTTGGCATCATCCGCATAATGGGTAAGATAGACATATTCACCTAATCCAAAGGTATTTCCCCCGCCCAGGCCGACAACATTCACCACACGCCCATAACACAATCCGCCATGATTCAAGATCTTTTTCTTCAATACATCTATATCCACGATTTGCTCGTTATTTATCAGCTTGCCACGCCACTTCTCCAGTTCCTCGTCAAAAAGCGAGGAAGAAAACATCGCCGCCATATTCAAGGAAAGGGCAACCGCCTCACGAGCCAGATGTGGCCTGAAGTTACCCCAGTTTGAACCAGAATACTTACCAAACCAAATATTCCACTTTGGTTTCACGTTAATCATTCCTTGATATACCGGATCTCCACATTCAATCCGCAAACTTATATTCTCGGCCGCCATATCCGGATAGGCTTCTATGGTAACCTCCTCGCCGGAACGCGTATAATAAACCTTCGCCTGTTCCAGAAAAGGCAACTTCATTTTAAACTCCTGAAAAGGTAAAACCGTAGTAAACTCCGCAAACCGTACCTCGTCCTCATAGCCTTCAATCGTCGCTCATACGATCACGTTATGTATAGCCCTGGGTGAATAGAAACGAAGCATCAGCTCATTCTGCTCGGTAACCGACACCTGCAAAGGTTCATTCACCTTGAATTTTCGCTGCGACGAATCGAAAAGAACCTCGTCCGGTTCCTCATCCTGAAGGATATAAGAAGTATTCGACGAATCATAATCCTCCTCTGCCATCCGTATTAAACCATATTTACTCGTTCCTCCACTATTATCCACATCATCTTCATCCGAACATCCGAGAAGAAGAAAGCCTCCCATTACAAACAGAATGACACGAATGGTCGTGTATCTCAACATTTCATTCATAAATAATCTCTTACCAGTTTTGGACGCAAAAATAGTATTTTTATTTAACTCGCATAAAAGTCACCGTTTTTATGTAATTTTGCCCCGTAGACAGATGTAGATTCGATGATGAAATTTATAGATAAGTTCAATACAATTATCCATAAGCCATTTTTCAGCAAATATAGTACCGTGATGGGGCTATGGGCATTGCTGGGGGTTATCGCATGGATTACCAAGTATTTCCCCGGGAAATATAATAACTTCTCGATCTTCAGGCAATCCTTTTGGCATACGTTGAATGAATTGCCGCTCTATGCCGCCTATCCGGAAGAATACAACGATATTTTTCACTACGGGCCGGTATTTAGCTTGGTCATCGCTCCATTCGCCGTTACACCGTTATGGTTGGGATTGCTTACTTGGTCGGTGGCACAGAGCCTTTTCTTATTCTGGGCGATCAAGATGCTGCCGGGGATCAAGCGGGAACGTATCTTTATCTATTGGTTCTGTGCCCACGAGTTGCTTACCTCGCTTTTCATGTCGCAATTCAATATCAGTATCGCCGCTATCATTGTCCTCGCTTACGTATTGATAGAGAAAGAGAAAGACGTATGGGCCGCTTTCGTGATCATGCTGGGTACCTTTACTAAATTGTATGGGATCACGGGATTGGCGTTCTTCTTTTTCTCTCGCCATAAGATGAAGTTCAGCCTATCTTGCGTAGGATGGGCGGTCGTCATGGTCGTAGCCCCGATGATATTGTCCGGGCCGGATTATATAATGTCCCAATATACCGGTTGGTTCGAGGACTTATCCGGAAAAAATTCGGAGAACTTATTCGCGCTCATGCAGAACATTTCCTTCTTGGGAATGGTTCGTAAGATATCGGGATCGGTCAGTTACTCGGACATGTATCTGATAATAGGAGGATTACTATTATTCGGCCTGCCTTATCTACGCATCAGTCAATATAAATATGAGGCTTTCAGGAAAACGTTATTGGCCTCGGTGTTGATGTTTGTCGTACTGTTCAGCACGGGTAGCGAGTCCAGTACCTATATCATAGCGTTTATCGGAGTCGCTATTTGGTATACGGCTGTACCGTGGAAACGTTCGACATTGGATATTGTTTTGATGGTCTTCGCCTTTATATTGACCAGCATGTCTCCGTCCGATCTTTTCCCGAAATACATACGAGTGCATTATGTATACCCGTATGCGTTAAAAGCGTTGCCTTGTATGCTGATCTGGCTAAAGCTGACATTTGAGATGTGTACGAGGAGTTATAATCCGGTAAAGGTATAAATGGAATGAACGCACGAGCAGACATAGATTTGGTATTACCTTGTTACAACCCGCCTTCGGGCTGGGAGGAACGAGTTGCCACCCATTTCCGCGAAGTGGAGCGATTATTCAGCCCGGTACGTTTCCACCTTTTTATTGTCAGTGATGGTTCGAGACGGGGATACGAGCCGGAGACGATCGACCGCCTCCGGCAATTGATACCGGATGTCTGCGTCGTGGACTATAAGCCTAACCGGGGAAAAGGATATGCCTTGCGAGAGGCAGTAAAGCGATGTACCTCTCCTTACATTATTTATACGGACTACGATTTTCCTTATACAAACGACTCATTCGGCAGGATGGTCGAGGCGTTGCTAGGAGGAGCGGACGTAGTCGTGGCTACCCGCGGCAAAAGTTATCAGGATAATCTACCTCCTTTCCGGCAAATGTTATCCAAACTGTCCCACATATGCAATACATGGGTCTTGCGGATCAAGATCAAGGATACACAAGGGGGCATGAAGGGATTCAGCCAAGCGGGACAGGAGATATTCCTGACGACCCGTATCAATAGCTTCCTATTCGATACGGAATTTATCTATAAGGCAAGTCGCCGGAAAGAGATAAACCTACAGACGATCAACGCGAACATCAAAGAAGGACTGGCGGTATCCGATATGGGATTCAAGGTCCTGCGGCGGGAAGCGTTGAACTTCTTATCCATCTTATTTCATAGAGATTAATTGACATACATGATATTACTTAGTTTTGATATCGAGGAGTTTGACGCTCCATTGGAACACGGCGTGGAATTGCCGTTCGAGGAACAAATGCGTACTTCCGTAGAAGGAACCCGGAAGATACTGGCATGTCTGGCCCGTCACCGGGTAAAAGCGACTTTCTTTTGCACGGCGAACTTCGCCCTTCACGCAAAGGATTTGATCTTGGACATCCAAAAGGGTGGACATGAGATCGCTTCGCATGGTTTTTATCACTCGTCGTTCGAGACCGCCGATCTACGCAAGTCCAAAGAGGCGTTGGAGGAACTGACCGGGCAACCGGTGAACGGTTTCCGTATGGCCCGCATGATGCCCGTCGAAGAAGAAGAGATACATAAAGCCGGTTACTTATACAACTCGTCCTTGAACCCGACTTGTATTCCCGGCCGTTACAATCATCTGGGGCAGCCCCGCACCTATTTCATGAAAGATGGCGTATTGCAACTGCCCGCCTCGGTGACCCCGATCGTCCGTTTCCCCTTATTTTGGCTGGCTTACCATAACCTTCCGGCCACCTTGTACCGTAAGTTAGCGCTTTGGACTTGGAAAGAGGACGGTTATTTCCTAACCTATTTCCATCCGTGGGAGTTCACCTCCTTAAGTGATCGGAAAGAGCTAAAGTTACCGTTTATCATGACCAACCATTCCGGTTGCAGCATGGAAAGAAGGCTGGACGCCTTGATCCGTTTCTTCAAGGATAAAAGAGCGCCGTTCGGTACCTATACGCAATTCTCACAAGAAATCTTGAGTAAGAGTCATGGCCAAGAATAAGTTTTATGTCGTATGGAAAGGGTTGAACCCGGGAATCTATGATAACTGGGCGGAATGCAAGGCACAGGTAGACGGACAAGAGGGAGCCAAATATAAATCCTTCGAGAACCGGGAGGAAGCCGCCAAAGCCTTCGAGGCCGGCTATACCCATTACCTAAAGACCGCCTCTTCCCCGAAAGCTGTGGCCCGTCTCGCACCGGAAGCCCCGATCGGGAACCCGATCAATGAGAGTCTTGCCGTAGACGCCGCCTGTAGCGGTAATCCCGGGGATATGGAGTACAGAGGTGTTTATACCGCTACCGGACAAGAGATCTTCCATATCGGCCCGCTGAAGGAGGGCACGAACAATGTCGGGGAATTCCTCGCCTTAGTACACGGCCTCGCCTTGCTACAGCAAAAGGGAAGCGACCTGCCGATCTATTCGGATAGCCGCAACGCCATCAGCTGGGTCAAGAAAAAGAAATGCAAAACCCTATTAGCACGCAAACCGATCAACGAACCTATCTTCGAGCTCATCGAGCGGGCCGAGAAATGGTTGAACACCCATACCTATACCACCCAGATCCTCAAATGGGAAACATCCGTATGGGGGGAGATCCCGGCGGATTTCGGAAGGAAATGAGGTAAAGGTAATTAAAATTATATCGTATATTTGCCCAATATATCGAATTCAAGCCTATGAAGATCGCTTTCGACGCAAAACGGATTACGCATAACGCTACCGGACTGGGTAATTATAGCCGGTTCGTAGTGAATAGTTTGTCCACTTCTTTCCCGGAGCATATCTATCAACTCTATACGCCGGGCAAAGGCAAAGAGGCGTTACGGAAACGGATCGAGGAGCGTCCAAGTGTCTCATTCCATTATCCGGAAGGCAGGTTCGATAAACTATTTCCGTCTTTATGGCGTACCTCCGGTCTAACGACTACGCTTCGAAAAGAGCACGTAGATCTGTTCCATGGCTTGAGTAATGAGATTCCTATGAATCTAAAACAGAACGGAATCCCAGCGGTCGTAACGATACATGACTTGATCTTCTTGCGTTACCCGCAGCTTTATAAACCGATCGATCGTTCCATCTATACCTACAAATTCAAGCAAGCTTGTTTACGATCGGACAAGATCATAGCGATCAGCAGGCAGACGATGCGAGACATCCGGGACTTCTTCCACATTCCGGAAAGCAAGATCGAGGTTGTTTACCAAGGTTGTGACCCGATATTCGGGCAAGCGGTTCAAGAAGACGTGAAATCGTCCGTACGCGAGAAATATCAGATAAACGGGCCTTATATATTATATGTAGGGAGCATCGAGGAACGGAAGAATTTATTGCTTCTGGTAAAAGCCCTGAAAGCCCTGAAAGAAGATATCTCCGTGATCGCTATCGGTAAGCATACGCCTTATACGGATACGGTAGAGACCTATATCCGGGAAAACAACCTGTCCGGTCGCGTCCGTATCTTGACCCATATACCTTTTAACGAATTAGCCGCTTTCTATCAGATGGCGACCTTATTTGTATATCCCTCGTTTTTCGAAGGATTCGGTATCCCGATATTAGAAGCCCAGCTTGCCGGTATTCCGGTGATAGCGGCTACCGGTTCTTGTCTGGAAGAGGCGGGCGGATCGTCCGCTCTATATACCGATCCGAGAAATGAGCAAGAACTGCGCGGCTTGATAGAGTCCGTATTGAACGAGCCGAAGCTGGCCGAATCCATGCGTTCCGGCGGACGAGAGAATATACGGCGATTCATGCCCGACGTATTAGCGGCTCATTTCATGCGAGTATACGAGAATATCTCACGATCTTAGCAAATCCATTTTATCCATACACAATGAATATACTTTTAGTCTATAAAGAAGCCGACATAGCGACCTACAAAATGCTGGAAGGATTGTCCAAGCTTGAGGACTTCAACATCTATATCGCTTCCCCCCAATCGTATACCGACAAAAAGATCTATGGGAATTGTACACCCTTGGATCTGCCGGTCATTACCTCGAAGTTCAACTGGAACGTTATTCGTGCCCTGCGCGAAATCATCAAGACTTATCGGATCGACCTTATCTACTCACCAAGTAGTTCCGGTTTATCAAACGCTTTATTCGCCTCCATAGGCACACGGGCGAAGAATATCGCATACCGAGGCACGCAGGCTAAATTGAAGCGGTTCGATCCGACCTATTATCTAGGCATATTAAATCCCGCCGTGGAGCATGTCGTATGCGAGACCAAAGATATCGAGGAATATCTCTCCCTATTCATCGCACGAAAAAGACTAACAACCAGCACAAAGCCATTTGATATCGATTGGATCAAGGAGGCAGTCCGTACGCCCAAACAAGCAGACGATATTCCGGACGACGCCTTTCGTTGCATCTATATCGGAGCGACGAAGAACAGGCCGTTCAAAGGCTTAACCGATTTGATTCATGCGTTTATCTTATTGGATGATCCACGGGTACATCTTACGATCGTGGGAGAATATGGGGAAAATGATTTCCAATTAGCCCAACAGTCGAAGGTAAGCGCACAAATTCATTTTCTGGGACAGCGTTCCGACGCCATCTCTTTTCTGGTCACGTCCCAGTTGTTTATACTTCCCTCGCACCGGGATGCCTCCCCGAGAGTCGTGCGGGAGGCTATGGCTTGTTCCGTTCCTTGTATCGTAACAGACATACCGGGAGCAAGAGACTTAATCATAGACGGAGTCACCGGATTGTTAGTGCCGCCTTCTTCTCCTCAAAAAATGGCGGCGTCTATCCGCTCGCTTATCGATAACCCGGAGCGATTGGAAGCGTTCGCCAAGGCCTCACGTGAGCATATCATCCAAGATTTCAGCGTAAAGGCTTATACAGATGGCTTCGCCACGTTATTCAGGTCGATCAAGAAAGCATAGATTATTTACAGATTCAGAAACAACGGATATAAGCTAATGAATAGCTATCATAAAGATGGTCCTTCATTCCATGTTTATATTGGAAGGACAGGATATTTTTCTTAAGCTCATAATTTAGCTTTGTCCGTAGAATCATCGGCTTATCCCCATTATCCCGATATCCCCGGAAACCGGCATAATTACAATCCAACGAGAACCCCCGATAGGTCCCTAACACACCTGCTCCATAACAGAAAGCGTCGTTCTGACGATTAACGACATCGTTAGTCATCCAACAATAAAAACCCGCTAAAGCTTGCACACGGATCGAAGCGTTTACATCTTTCCGCTTCCACAACGTACGTCCCAGATTGGCGTCGAACCAATAAGAAGCCGCATCCGTATAACGAGCGTCGCACAAGCGTCCGCCACTGGCGGTTTTCAGGTTGGCGCTTACCACGATATCCATCCATTTCTCGCTCCGGAGGGCTTGGAAATAAAAATTAAAGATCACGTCGCCCCGGCAAACAATCGGGGATTTCAATTCTACCGCATAACGCTCATCCCGCACTTCCGGCGACATCTCATACCATTCTTGGAATACCCAACTGACATTCACTCCTACACGCCCCTTTACGACAGGAATGTACAAACGGGTAAAGATATCTTTCGTCTGATCGCCTCGCGTCTTATGATATTCCCCCCGAAGCTCCACTTCCCAACGGCTGGACAGGCTTCCTCCTACCAACTCGGGAATCGGAAAGGCATTTGGCCCGAAATAACGGGGCGAGTAAGTCAGATACTCTACCTTTTCCCACCATTCTAACGCCTTAACCGGAGATACATAGGCCAAAAGACAACTAACAACTAAACAGAACCGGAGTATTTGTATTTTCATAAAAGTCTATAATTCAAATTCAATCTCATGCTTCAACGCATATTTCTTCCAGAAACGATTTCGATAGTATAATATCCAACGAAGGCATTCCGCTTTATCAAAATGCCGGCTCTCGGCATAGGTCTCAGCCATTAAATGAAAAGCGGCTTCCCGTCCCCACAAGCGGGAGAAATTCTCGCATCCTCGTTTTAGCGAGACAGGCCCGAAATACATCCGGTTTATATCGATCAAGGAGAACCTAACCCCTTCCTCCGTACGATCGTACAATACATTTCCGGGAGAGAAATCGGCATGATAAACCTCCGCCTCATGCAACTTTGCCATATAAGTACCTAACGCACGGAAAATATCCTCGTTCTCCTCTACCGGACGCTGTCCGACTTTATACAATGTCTTATAGCTGGATTGCAGACTGATAAAATAACTATATCCCAAAAACCCTTTCTTCCTAAAAAGGATATAAGCGATCGGGGCAGGAGTCTCAAACCCCTTGGCGACTAAACGCAGAGCGTACTCATAGGCTCGCACAGCCTTGGGCCGACGAAAAAAACGATAAATAATACGGTTTATCAAGAGGGGGACTCTATATCGCTTGACATTCAGTTCCACACCATCTACCTCAAAAACCTTGATCTCATTCCTCGCCTTATAAATCGTTTTTCCCTCTTCTGAAAATATACGAGGTACACGCCTTACAAAATCCTCGAATCGCCCGTACGCCGGGTTAATGACCTCCTTCATCCGAAACCATTTCATTTAAAGAGGTTAATACCTTGTTTATGATTAGATCCGGATTGAGCTGTTTCATACACGCCCAATCCTTCCGCGGGCAGGGCTTTTGGCCGAATACGGAACAAGGACGGCAAGGTAAGTCCAACTGGATACAATCCTCCGGATCCTGATGATATCCGTAAAATCCGGCATAGGGATGGGTAGCGCCCCAAACGGAAAGCACCCGTGTACCGACCAAGGAAGCAAAATGCATATTGGCGGAATCCATGCAAATCAACAGATCCAACCGGCTGATCAAGGCTAGTTCCTGATCCAAGGAATACTTGCCCGCCACGCTTTTTACCCGGGGATACTCAAAAGCCCATTGATCCAAGAGCGCCTCCTCGTAGCCACGACCACCGAACAGGAAGATGGTAAAATCCTCTCGATCGGAAAGCTCGGCCATGACCAGCTCCATCTCCCCGGTCGGATAAATCTTTCCCCGGTGCTTGGCGAAGGGGGCGATACCGATCCATTTGCCCGTCTTCGTTCCCACAAGGGGTTCCAAGGCGGATAAATCAGGGGTCGAGGTCTCATAAAGCGAGGTGAACGATTCCGTATAATGAAGTCCGGCGTTACGGAAAACATCCGCGTAACGTTCGATCACCGGGCGAAGTTGTTTAAATCGTTTATGCTTCGCGTCGGTCAACCGGGCACGATCTTTCCGGGCCTTATCCACGACAAACACCCGTCTGCCGTTCAAGCGGAACAGCGTACGGATGATCATGGTCCGCAATACGTCATGCAAATCCAAAACCACGTCGAAATCATATTTTACCAAGGCAGAGGCAAAACGAAGCAACCCCGCCAACGTTTTCTCCGTGCTCTTCGTATTGATACCGATCACGTTCACGTTCTTCGGGCGGTTGATAAAGACCGGGATCAAGAACGCTTGCGTCAACACGGTAAACGAGTCCGTAGGATTCGCCTTGGCGGCGGAATAGATAACGGGAACGGTCATCGCCACATCCCCGATAGCCGAAAGTCGTATTACTAATATATTTGCCATTATTTCTTACCGTACAACACAGGATTCAAGGCCGGGTCGTTGTACATCTTCATTTGCTTGTAGACCTTCATGTATTTCTTACCGTCACGGATATCGGATAGCAATTGATCCAAAGCCATCGACAAATCCTTCTTCTGCTCCATCAGCACCGCCAGTTTCTGCTCACAACGAGCCTTATGCTCGGCAGTAGCATCCGGACGGTTTGCCTCCTCACGCATATGATAGATCTTAAGCGTAAGGATCGACAGACGATCGATCGCCCAAGCCGGGCTTTCCGTATTGATCGTAGCGTCCGGCAAGACTTTCACGTTCTTGTATTTATCCAGAAAGAAACTATCGATCAACTCTACCAAATCCGTACGATCTTGATTCGACTTGTCGATGCGGCGTTTGATAGCCAGCGCTTCCACCGGGTCGATCTCCGGATTCCGGATAATGTCCTCCAAATGCCATTGTACGGCATCGATCCAGTTCTTAAGATAAAGATAAAACTCGATGCTCTTTACCGCATAGGGATTATGCACTGTAGCATCTACATTGTCAGTTACATGATAAGCCTCCGTAGCTTGCTCAAAAATGCGGAAACATTGTTCGCTGAAGTTCATATATGATTCATTTTCTTTCTGTGAATACTTTGTGGGACAAAGATAATGCTTACAGATCAGAAACCCAATTCTACCGGATAAATTCTATCCTCTTAGCATATATCCTTTCTTCGGCAAGGATACGATGCCGGTAGACGGATCGTTATGAAGCGCTTTACGGAGATAGGTGACCTGCACATTCAAGGCCAGGGAGTTGGCGTATGAGCTAGTTCCCCAGACGGTTTCCAACAGAAGGTCACGATCCACCGCCAGATTCAGGTTTGTAGCCAGGATTCGCAGAAGATCCGCTTGGCGGGAAGTGATCAATACCTTGTTATTACCCGTACGGATCTCGTTCGTGGTGTAGTTGAAGGTCGTGTTTCCGAAATGGAAGCTCTCCTCCTGCACGCTTTCATGGACACCGATCTCAAAACGGTCCTTGATACGGGCGATCAGCTCTTCCGGATAGAAGGGTTTCGCCAAGTAATCGTTTCCGCGCAAGCTAAAACCTTTCAAACGGTCGTTCTTATCGGAACGGTCGGAAAGGAAAAAGATCAAGACATGGCGGTCTTGCTCACGGATCTTTTCCGCTACCTCGAAACCGTTTAGGCCGGGCATGTTGATATCCAGCAAGACCAGATCCGGTTTCACGACCGGGAATTGCTCCAAAGCCATGGTACCATTGCCGGTATAAGTCACCTCATACCCCTCCCGTTCCAAGAATCGCTTCAAAACGAGGGAATACTTAAGGTCATCGTCAGCGAAAAGTATTTTCAATGTCGATTTCATAAGGCTGTAGTCGGTAGATTTATAGTAATTCGAGTGCCTTCACCTAATTCACTTCGCAGGGATACAGAGCCATGATGCGCCTCTACTATTTGGCGAACGTAGCTCAATCCCAACCCAATACCCGGAATTTGCTTATCCGGCAGATGAGACGAACGGTAAAATTTATCGAACACCTTTCGCCGCTCATCCGGAGCGATACCGAAGCCATTATCCGAAACGGTCAATTCCACCCTTTGCTGATTCCAAAGCACTACGATATCGATATCCACTTCCTCTCCCGAATATTTGATCGCATTCTCTATCAAGTTAGACAAGACATTCGCCACATGTACCGGATCGGCCGTCAGATCCGGCATATCCGGGGGAAAGGCCGTCGAGAAAGAGACTTTTTTCCCGGCGGGGATATTGGTTAGGCGTACCACCTTCTCCACCAACTCACGGAGATTAAAAGCGGAAGGTCTCAGAAGCGTCTCCCGCTCGTCCGCACAGACCATATCTTTCAATTTTCCCAGATAGGCGGAAAGATTATCCAACTCGAACATGGAGTCTTGAAGGACCCGTTCCGTCGTGGCCTCATCCATCCGCATCTCCCGGTCATTCAAGAAAGAGACGAATACCTTCAAGGTTTGTACCGGTCGCCTCAGCTCATGGATCATCGTATGCACGAATCCCTCACGCAACTCGTTCAAGCGCATTTGCTCCCAGATCGTACGGATCTGGAAACCCAAACAAGCCAGCAATAACAAGATAAGGAAAATACTTAGGAAAAGCTGCCATCCCATCCGGCCCAATAACGGATTCATGGGAAGATCCACATCCACCCACACCGCCTTTCGCTCGATCGGGGCGAACACATAGCATATCGAGATAGAGGTTGAAAACAGGTTTTTCGATAACGGCAACCATAAGGCCGACGACTGCCCGGACAAGGTATCGCTCGCTACGAACGGACGGACCCGATAATCCAGACCGGGCAGACCGACAGACAAGATGGAGTCCAAACGCTCCGCGGAGAAAGGCACGAAGAACTCCACGACCGAACGATCTACCCCAACCAATAAACTATCTTCCGGCATATTCGGGTCCAGATGAAGCCGAAAACTATGGATCTTTGTCGTATCCTTGGGATAAAGCTGGAAACCGAACGAGTTTTTCAACCCGTTTAACACGCTATCACCAGACTGGTATTTCGACTGGCGTTCTATAATATAAGTACCTTTCGTCATCTCCGCCTCTTCCTTCCGTATACGAAATTCCTCCTGCCCGGCATGAAATACCTCACCGGCGATCTCATCCGCATAAGTACACATCTCATACCGGAACTGATTGAACAGCCAATAGCCTTGTACCCCGATCGCCGCCAAAGCCGCCGCCAACGAGATTACCCATATCCATCGAATCCTCTTTCCCATATCTTATTCCTTTCCGGCAAAGATAGATAGCTACTCCATGATTACAACGTACATATAGCCATTTTTATAAGCGGAGTAATATTTCAGTAATAAAAATCTTCCTTACGGCAAACGCTCCTCTCTTACATTCGCGACAAATAACTTCTAAAACCAACAGATCATGAAACGAATCATAGCGACAATCGGCCTGCTTTGCGTAGGTCTGTCAGGGGCGGGACACGAGACGAACGCCCAAGTGACAATCAACATCTTCAACCTAAACGACGTACTAAGAGCCAAGCCCATCGACGAGACACGCTTCACGGTACAATACCAAACCACGTCCATGCCGGACACGCTCCAACCCGACAAGAAAGAGGAAGAGACCCTCATGCTGAAGGTCGGGGATAAATGCTCCGTTTACTATAGTTACGCCAAATTCCTCACCGATTCCGTACTAGAGGCCGACAAAGCCGCCGGAGCCTCACAAGAAGTCATCAATGAACACCTGCAACAATATTCCTCCAAGACCAATGCACAGGTCTACAAGAACTATCCGGCGGGAAAGACCACGACCTTGGATGCCCTTGCCGCCAGTCGCTTTCGCTGCGAGGAAAAGGAGGAGCGCCCGGAATGGACCTTACTGCCCGATACGATGACCATCCTGTCCTATCCTTGCCGGAAAGCGACCTGTCATTTCAAGGGCAGGCATTATGAGGCTTGGTACACGCCGGAGATACCGAAAAGCGAGGGTCCTTGGAAATTATGCGGATTACCGGGCCTGATCCTAAAAGCCCAAGACAGCCAAGGACATTACACTTTCATCTGCACGGGTATCGAACTGAGCCGGGATAAGAACCCGATCCTTTTCGGGGGAAACGATTTCGAGCCGATCAGCCGCAAGAACCTGCAAAAGGCTTACGAACGATATGCCGCCGATCCTATCGGATACATCGCCTTGACCTCGCCACAGGTGAAAGTGACCGTCACCGACGATAACGGGAAACCTTACCAACCCAAGAACATGCCGTATAACCCTATAGAAAGGGAAGAAAGATGAAACGGATCATACTGCATATACACACTTTTTGTTTACTTACGCTGCTCTGCCCGGCAGGATTGGCCGCCCAATCCGTCATCCGAGGGATCGTGATCGACAGGGAAAGCCAACTGCCGGTAGAAGCGGCCACCGTGCAATTAACCAGAGGCAACGTCTCCTTTCCTATCAACTATACGTTAAGTAATAATGAAGGGACCTTTACCCTCACCCAACCGAAGCGGACGGACTCACTTCTCGTCTCCGTCTCGCTCTTAGGGTACCAAACCCAGCAACAAGCCGTACATGCCGGACAAACGCTTCGTTTTGAGATGGAGCCGCAGGTATTCAGCCTAAAGGAGGTGGAAATCCGTCCGGGACGTGTCTGGGGGCGGCAAGATACGATCAATTATGATGTCACCCGCTTTCTCTCCCCAAAGGATCAATCCATCAAGGACGTATTACGGAAACTTCCGGGTATCGATATCGATGATCTGGGGAAGATCTCTTACAACGGGAAAGAGATCCGTAATTTCTATGTGGAGGGACTGGATCTCACCAACGGGAAATACAAGCAAATCAGCGAGAACCTGCGAGCCGACGCCGTACAGAACATACAAGTGATGGAGAACCACCAACCGATCCGTGTGTTACAGAGAAAGATCAAGACCGAAGACGTAGCGTTGAACCTCAAACTGAGACCGGAATTCCGGGATCGCTGGCTGATCAATGCCGAAGGCGGTCTCGGCGCATCCCCGTTCTTATGGAAAGGAGCCGCTGACGCCTTGCAGATCAGCCGCAGCAGCCAATCCGCTTATCTATATAAAGGGAATAATACCGGGCAAGATGTATCGGGCGAGCAAAATACGCTTACCGAATCACCCGAATCCCGTTTATCCGAGCCCAAGGTTCCCCAATTTCTGCTACAACCCTCATTCTCCGCCCCGCTAAAGAAAGAGCGCTGGCTGTTCAACCATATACACAGCCTATCCGCAAATCGCCTATATAAACTGAACGAGAACACCCAACTCCGTATAAACGCCGGTTATATCCACGACCGGCAAACACAGGAAAGGGGGAGTGAGACGACCTATTACCAATCCGAGGACACGATTCATCTAACGGAGCAAAGCGATAGCCGCATTCGCTCGGATCAAGCCAACCTAAATATCGGAGTGGAAAACAACTCGCAGGAAAGGTATCTCAAGAACCAGTTCTCAGCCACCGGAGATTGGCAATCCAGCCTTTCCCATATAACTGAAAACACAATTTCCACCGGCCGTACAACATTGGACCAACGCATCAAAACCCCGAACCTCGACTTGCGTAATAATTTACGGACCCTGTGGAGCTTGGACAAATACACGTTGGAAGCCCAGTCTTCGCTCCGTTACCACAGCAACGCGGCCGATCTTCGCTTGGATAACCACCCTTATCCAATGAGCTTACGCGACTTTTATACCGATAATTCCTTCTCATTCCTGAAAAAGAGCGGTTCCCTCACCCAGCGATATACGGTGGGCATAAACGGGGAGATCAGCAATATCGAGAAAAGCCTGCAAACTTATCTTTCACCCGATTACCAATGGAATACCTATAAATGGACCCTATCCCTCAGCGTTCCTCTCAGATGGACCGGATATACAGGGGTCGGTTTCTCCCGCATCTCGGTTAATCCGTCCCTGTCCATTATCTACAAACTGAATTACGCATGGCGTTTCACGGCGCACGCCTCCTATAAGGAAAGATACGGAGAGATGACCGACTTATACGACCGGCCTTATCAAACGGATTACCGGAATAGCGTCTGGAATTGCGGAATCCTCCCGGTTTACAGACAACAGCTTTATTCCGTTTATGGGGAATACAAGAATACGGCACGGGAATTCTTCGCCACGGTAAACCTGACACACAACCGGGAGTGGTACAATCGTATATACGAGCAACGTATAGAGAACGGACAGGTACAACGAGTCTCCTTACCACTGTCCAACCACGGTTCCGGATATACCGTCAAAAGCACGCTATCCAAAGGCTTTTACGATCTAGGGCTAAAGACCTCGTTCCTGGCGCTCCTCAATATCAGCAAGGCCGAGCAAATCAGCGGGGGACAAAGGCTCCCCTATCAATATCGTCTCATGCGCCTAGAACCCAAAGTGATCTGGACTCCCAACCGCCATTGGGAGACCAGTTACCAAACCGATATCCGGTACGGAGGAAGTAAAATAGGAGAACGTACCCGTTTGGCGCCCTTATGGAACGTCACCCAACAAGTACAGCTCTCCTACATTTTCTCACCCATAGAGGCAAGCCTTTCCGTAGATCATTATCACAATGACGTGAATGAAGACCAATCCGTCAACGCCGTTTTCGCGGACTTCTCGGTCTTATGGAAATCCGGGCGTTGGCAAATCACCGCCACGGCAACAAACCTGTTCGACAAACGTACCTACGCATATACACGATACGCATCGTTGGAAAGCTATACCTCATGGGTACATATCCGTCCCCGGGAGTTCCTAGTAGCGATCCGCTACCAGCTATAAACGATCCAGACGAGTCCGGGTTATAGGCGTATCTTCCGCTCCACCGTACCCTCTGCCGTATCTATCTGTATGAAATAAACGCCGGGCTGGACATTTCCCAAGGAAACAGCGTAATCCACCGAGGCTGGAGAATCTACCTTCTCACCATACAGATGACGGCCCGAAGCGTCATGTACATGGATGCTGAACGAACCGGGGACCTCCGCCCAACGGACATGGAAACTTCCTTTCGTACCGCTAGCATATACGGACACGGCCTCTTGCGGAGCCTCCTCGAATACGTTCTCCGTAGAGGTAGGGATTCCCAATATATCCAGCAGGCCTTTATACACGTCTATCTTTCCCCATCCCCATTGCTTGTTCGGATAAGAGAGCGGTTTATCCTGAACAGCCGTACGGGAGAAGACATCCTTGATATCATCCGGGGATAAAGCAGGATTCGCCTGTAACCAGAGAGCGATACTGCCAGTCACGAAAGGACAAGCCATCGAGGTTCCACTCATATACCCCCATGGATATCGATGTCCATTGAAAGTGGAATAGCGAGCCTGTGATGCCTTGGCTCCTTCACCGGTCTCACCCTCCAGATAGAATGAGTTATAGGAGGATGCCACCCAAAGTCCGGGTGCTGTTATATCTGGTTTCATGCGATTATCAAGCGTAGGGCCTACGCTTGAAAATGATGTTAACTCACCCAAACTATTACCTGCCAAATAAGAGGTACCCCCATCTACATTTACCGGGCATATACGAGTGGCATAAGCCCCGACAGCTATCACGTTTTTGGCCGATGCCGGAGAGCCGACAGTGAAATCTCCCGTACCGACCGTATAAGGATACCCTTTTCCCAAGTCCGTAAATAAGCTCTCGCCATTGTTGCCCCAAGCCCGGACCGGCGTGTTATTTGTCGCCACATGAAGTAAGAATATCTTTTCATTTTTGGTGCCTTCCGGATAATTGAACTGAATAAAAAGACGGTATCTCCCATTAAACACATATAATTCAGATTCCATTCGCGCCTCATACACCAACGTGCCATCCACGCTCTCACTAGTAAAAACAGAAGACTTAGGCATTGTATCCAAGGCGAAAAACCCGGTAGTATTTAATATCTCATCGCTTTCGCGATCATACAGATCCAGGCAAACAGAAAAAGGTTCCCCGGGCTCGTCCGCCCAAATATCCACCAGTCCATAAGAAAGACCCGTATTAGACCTGCCAACAAAAGTACGCAAGGTATCCGAAGGCGACATCAGTTCGGTATATACTGGCATGTCCCTAGAATTTCCCATGGCAACCGTAATGATTTTTCCCGGCCCGACCATTCGGTCCAACATTATATCCATAAAATTAGTACCATCGTGTCCTCCAATACCATCCCCTAAACTAAGATTCACCACGCAAGGTCTACCCAGTCTCTCGCTCTCCTTGAATATATAGTCCACTCCGTCTACGATATCAGAATTCTGCATGGTAGTAGCCACCAAGATCATATCACTCTCGTTGGCCACACCTTGGTAGGGCGTATCAAACCCTCCTCCGGCAGCTATGCCCGCGACATGGGTACCATGCGTATTTACATCCGAATCAAACGAGCAAGCCGCATCCAGCAGTTCCTCTTCCGTCCTGTATTCCGCTTTACTATAAGGACTCGTTTGATCCCAAACTTGTTTGATACGATACGCTTTACCCTCCTTGTCATAGAAATTCGGGTGAGTAAAATCTAATCCCTGATCGACCACACCCACGATGACCCCCTTGCCCGTATAAGGCTGGGGAAGCTTAGTCCCCGCATAGGCGTCCGCCACGTCCGAGTAGTAACGGGCCGAGTCCATACTGGCCCTCATAGGTTGTGAAGCGGATACATATTGGATACAACCCAGCTCAGACACCGACTCCACGGCAGACAGGGGGATCAACACCGTAGCGATATCTCCCGTCCTTGTCCGGATACGGCACCCGGCCGAATCCAAGGAAGCCCATCCCTCATCCGTCGCCACCTTCACGAAAGCCGAGAGATAATCTCCCGAGATAGAACTCCTCAACAACGAGTTCGCCGTATCTTTCTTCGCTAATTTGTCTAAAAGAATACGTGTATAGGGAGACATCTTGGAATACGTAGGTTCTTGGGCAAACATCCCTCCTACCACAAAAATCGCTAGAAGCAGCGATAACAAAATAGATTTTCTCTTCATATTAACCATCTTTTCCATTATATTTCAATTAAGACGTAAAGCTCGTCTCATCACGCCAGCCACGACATTTTAAATGCGCCATTTTATCTGTCTTATTGTGATACAAAGTAAGGCTTTTAAATGCGGACTTTCATTAAGAAACCCCGCTACCTTACGACATTTAGTCCAAAAACAGTGTGACATATAATCCGGATTCGAGGTAAACTAGGCCCTTTTCATATCTAATCGTCACCAAAAACACTTATAAATCAAAGAAAAATTTATATTTTTGTTCGCTAAAAAGTAAATGAATGAAACTAACATATATAACTTTATTCTTTTTTTCTATCGTACTCTTGAGAGCGGCAAACCCTTCCGAAGATAACCGCCCCCAAGAAAAATTATCTTACCAATCCATATTCAATCAGATCATCGCAACCCCCGAAAAAGCGATAAACCTAGCCGATAGCGCCGAGAACCTACGGATCATACCGGAATACAAAGCACATATCATCCGGTCACGGGCATACGCCCGGTTGAAAAACGAGAAGAAAGCGCTGGAATACGCTCTAGCCGCATTCCACACCGATTCCGTACAAAACGACTCCACGGCCTACATGAATGTTTGCCAGATACTAAGTAATTGCTATATCGAGCTATCCCGCCAGAACGAAGCCATAGAATACGCAACGATAGCGATACGGATCGCACGCTCCCAACGCGATAAGAGCGTCGAGGCTACCTCTATGATCTCCATCTCACGGGCACAAAACGAGCTGGCACAAAAAGACAAGGCTATCGAGACACTTGACCAAGCGATTGAACTGCTACAAGGCACCACCGATCCGGAAGATAAGTGTACGTTGATCTCACTTTATATGGAGAAGCTACGAAACATCATGATCCAGGAGAAAAATGAAGAAGCAATAAATACCGGAAAGGAAGTAGAGGCACTTCTGGAAAAGATGGAACAAACAGGCGATATGCAAGAGACAAGGGTGGATATGCACCTAGGTTATTTATATAGTTTCCTTTGCGAAGCGTATCAACTGATCGGAGAGGAACAAACAGCGGCCAGTTACTACCAAAAGTTCCTCACCACCAAATTCGCCCAAAAGCCGCAGGGAAGAACGAGAGCGGACCCTTACCTGCTATTAATAAATGATTATAAGCAAGTGATCCATAACACCTTGGAACGGGAGAGACTGACTCCGGCGCAAGATACCATCAATAAAGATTATACGGTGATGCTAGCGAAGCTAAAGAATACCTATTCCTTAATGGGCGACTATAAAACAGCTCTCCAATACAGTGATCGCCTCTCCAACATACGAAAGGAACTGTATGCCCGCGACAAGGAAAACGCGGCCATGGAACTTGCCATCGCCTATGAGACGAACGAAAAGGAAACCAAGATCATCAAGCAGGAAATGGAGCTGAAGCAGCGCAACACATTTCTCGGAGCCTCTCTAGGCATCATAATCCTCCTTATTCTCTTGCTTTGGATCTCGTACCGGAACAGCAAGGTCATCAAGCGAAAGAACAAGATCACAGTGAACCAAGTAAACCAACTCCTAGCCTACAAGAATGAGCTATTGGCGATCAAGGAACGTGACAAAGAGGCAGAACTATCGCACCAAGAAGAACTTCCCAAATCAGATAGCAAGACACAAACTGACCCAGATCAACCAATCGACCAAGATTCTTTCATCCTGTTGGAAGAAATAATGCATAAAGAAAAACTCTATCTAAAATCAGATCTTACCCGTGAGGACGTACTAAAACGGCTCCACATGGACAAAAACCGTTTTTCCCGGATGATACAGAGCAACACGGAAGACAATTACACAAACTATATCGGCAACCTCCGCATGGAACACTCCATACAGCTAATGAAACAATATCCTTATTACAACCTAGAAGCCATCGCCCTCGATTCCGGATTGGGAAACGTACGTGCCTTACACCGCCTCTTCAAGAATAAGATCGGGATGACGCCTACCGAGTATAAAAAAGCCTTACATGTGAATTAAATTAACTATTTGCGGCAATCGGTCCCAATCCCGTACAAAAAACTTACTTTAAGCCCTTTTATTCAATAAATTCATCTAATTTCGCGTCATTTATAAACGACACGTCTCTATGAATAATGATAAGATCGTCACACCCAGCTTTTGCTATATACTAGCGGCGAATTTCCTGCTTTTTTTCGCTTTCTATCTAATCCTGCCGATCTTACCTTTTTATCTGAAGGAAGAATTCATGATCGGGAAGTCTATGATCGGGTTTATCTTGTCGTGCTATACGCTAGCGGCGCTCTGTATCCGTCCGTTCGCCGGATATTTGCTGGATACTTTCGCCCGCCGTCCCTTATATCTGGTGGCTTATTTCATTTTCACCGCCATATTTGGCGGATACATGGTAGCCACGGCGCTTACCCTCTTTATCGCCTTACGCGTCGTACACGGTTTCGCCTTCGGCATGGTGACGGTGGCCGGAAATACGATACTGATCGACATCTTGCCCTCCTCCCGCCGTGGGGAAGGTATTGGCTATTACGGCCTAGCCAATAACATCGCCATGAGTTTCGGGCCGATGATCGGTCTGTTCATGCAAGGGAACTTCACATACGACGTGATCTTTTCCTGCTCGTTGCTATCCGGAAGCCTTGGTTTTATCATGGCCTATATGGTCAAGACTCCTTATAAGCAACCGGTCAAACGAGAACCGATCTCCCTAGACCGCTTTTTCTTGGTGAAGGGAACTTGGGCGGGTATCTCCCTATTATTGCTCTCCATTCCTTATGGTATGACTACCACTTATGTAGCGATGTACGCCGCTGAGATCGGGATCAGCGTAAACTCCGGACTTTATTTCACCTTTATGGCCGTGGGACTCGCCGTCTCCCGCCTGTTCTCCGGACGGCAAGTGGATAAAGGACGGATCACGCTTGTTATCTCCCTCGGGATGTATTTGGCGGCGGCCACATTCTTTCTTCTTGCGGCGCTCAAGGAGTTGATGCATTGGAATCCGGTATTTTCCTCTTATCTCTACATAGGTATAGCCCTCTCGCAAGGCGTGGCGTTCGGAACCATGTTCCCTGCTTTCAACACGCTTTTCGTGAATCTGGCACCCAATAACCAGCGGGGTACGGCCACGTCTACATATCTAACTAGTTGGGATGTAGGTATCGGTATCGGGTTGATGGCCGGGGGCAGCATCGCACAAGAGCTAGGTGGCTTCAACTACGCCTACCTGTCCGGCGCTTGCCTTACGGTATTGTCTACGTTTTTCTTTTTGTTCAAGGCAGGGCCGCATTTCAACCGGCACAAGCTAAGATAAGCGTCACGTTATAAAGAAACCTTAAATTCCCCCGAGCGTATCCGCTCATTCAGTTCTTTCACCAAATCCTTATATTGATACCGGTTACCGCAGGTATGAATCTCTGTTAGCGGGTGTTTATCGATTACCTTCTCCAGTAATTCGGAGCGAGACGGCGTAGATGGCAAGGCCGCGTATTCCTCGTACGTGTAAGACAAGAAAGCCACGTTGCGCCCGATACCCCGGTTATCCAACAGATAGCCATCGGCCAAAGGAGTCGGGTAGGGATACTTATTCCCCACTTTCACATCGCTTACCGCCGGATACGAGACAATCGTCTGGCCATCCTCACTCAATCCAACCGGGACATGACGGCTATAATCTTTCGCCGTCTTATAGATCACCACAGGAGGAGCCGCTTGCACGGAGGAAGAAATCCGTCCGGAAGAAGCTGGTGTCGGCACCATTCCGGAAAACCGGCTGTCGGTCGTTTCTAACCCGGCAGCCTGCTTCCGACTGGAGGAACAACTGATCCCCCAGCAGGAAGCGATGAAGCATAAAGCCATAATCCCTTTTTTCATTTTTGCATTTTCTCTGTTATCGCATAAAGATCTCCCGTGAAGTTAAAACTTTCCGGTACCTGTCACAATACTATTTTCTTCTCCGCCCAACCCTGTTCGATACGGACTTTCAACACATAGATCCCCCCGGATAAACCAGCGGTAGAAAGGACGGCCCCCGTCCCGTTCATCACGCCCGTAGAGCAAAGCCTGCCCGATACATCGTATAAGTAAGCCTCATGGAGCGGAGACGTGAAGGATACGGACAGACGGCCTTCTCCCGCCAGGACCCGAAGCTTATCATCAACCGCCAATGGATGGATGCCTGTGGGAACGCCTTCCACGGTTACAAATACCTCTGTTCCTTTTATAAAATAGAGACCATCAGATACCACACTATACGCAGCCAGCACGTAGCGACCCGGGGATAGGTTTACTTTTATTTGAGTACGTACCTCTTTCTCTTCCCCTGACTGAAAGTAAGCGCCTTCAATAGACAAGTCCGTATATTCCCCCGTAGACAACGAATGCGCCATGAAGACTATCATCGGATTACGCTCATAGGCGCTCTCGTTGCGAATCACCGTGCACAACACGTTCGAGCCATCCACTACCAAGCTCTCTTCCGAATAGACAGAACGCGTCCCTGTATATTCATCAGCGTAGGATATCACCTCTATCAAGGAATCCGTCGCCAACAAATGGATTTCGTTATTCCTCACCCTTGAAGGGGTTAGCTCCCGCCACTCCTTTTCGCCAGATACACGATACAACGCCCTCAACCCGTATAGACCCGGATCCAAGTATAATGGATCAGTCTTCCACAAAAAAGAAGGTGAAACCACAGCTGGACTTATAACGCCCTTTTCCTTATAAACGATCTTGGATAGACTATCTCCGGTAAAGACTCCTAGAGCAAGTTCTAGCTCCTTCTCGGAGGAGGCATCTAGCTGTAAGGCATATTCAATGCCCAAAGAATCACCTTGCGAGATCGATGGACGATCTACATTCACCGAATTAACATTCAACGACAGATAAGGCTCGCTCGCCTCCGTGGGTTTCTGGAAACCGATAATCATATCTTGACCATAAGAGAATCCGCTATACGTTTTAATATATGGATTCAGCACATCCAGCTCGAAGAAACCGTTAGCGGCTCCTCCCCAACCCCAATTGATATGGAACAGGCCGTCCTTATCATAGCCATCGCAAACAAAGGCATGCCCACCACTCGTAGACGTCCCCCCGTACAAGACCGGACGTTTGGCCGCGAGCTCGACCTTCAACAACCTTTTCCAGCCTGCGGTCATATAATAGTCACGATGCAGACATAGCAGATTTTTATCATAATTAAGATTCTCGATCAATCCCTTGGCCATATATTCGTCCATAGTTCCGCTGCCAGCAGCAGAATAGAGCATATTACCAGCCACGCCCACAGCATACATCAACTCGGCGACAGCCTTATCTTGAACGGCGGTGGAAGTAGAGTCGTACACATCCAGCATATTCTTCCAGTCAAACGTATAGCCACTTAAATCCACGGGGAAAACAGTCTCGTTCACATTTTCCTCTCCCATTCGATATTGCCCTTTACCTACCGCTTTCTCCGGCCATTGGTGGTAATTCATGATCTGGACGGCAGCCGTAGCCACACAACCCGTCGCTGAACGCTTATCCCCATCCAACGGGCAAAGACTATTGTAAGGAGCGCCTTGATCCCATTTCGTCTGTATCAACGGCTCCACTCGCTCCGGAAACCCATCGTCTGAACGCGGAGACGAAACATTCTCCGGAAACACCTGTTCAAGCTGCGTATGGGCATGATCGATCTGGCGCTCGTATTCCTCAAACCAACTCCTCATGTTCGACGGCATATCTCCCGGATCGAAAGAGCCCGACAGGGAGTAACCCAGCACCGGGGCGACACGGTCGTCGCCCGACACCATCACGAAACCATCCCCTTCCCCTACATTATAGATATAGTAATACGGATCGGACGACACGGAACGCAGGCCGCTCCCCTCTCCCGTATACACCAACCGAAAATCGGATCCCGGGGCCGAGCGTAACATACCCTGTCCCTCATAAAAAGAGCGGGCTATCCTCAACGCCTCCGCCTCAGTACGCTGACGGGCCTCCAACGAGAAGGCCACGCTCACGACACACAATAAACATAACAGTAATCTTTTTTCCATCTATTATTTGTTTTTGACACTCGCAATGTACGCCTTTATTTAATGACGAATCCTTCCTCACAACCTTGAGTTGTGACATTCAGTCCTTAGTTTATGTCATTTGATACAAAATAACCAACAGGGTATGACCGTTTCCATACGGCTCTTTCATTTAGCCATCCGTCTTTGCCAAGCTGGAATACAGGGATCCCCAATAAAATTCCGTACAATAAGCTCGTAAAAAGGAGACCGTATATAACACATTGATAATCAATACTCCAAAAACAGAATGATCTTTTCCGGAAAACACGTACATGTTTTCGCAAAAAGTCGTACATGTTTTCCGGAAAAGTCGTACGTGTTTTCCCGGGATCCTTCCTCCGAAAACAAAAGCGCATGATAAAATTCACAAGAAGCGAAACTCCCATCACTTGTATATCCCCTATTTTTTACTTAATATCGCGTAACGATAATCAAGCTGATAAGATGAAAATAATAGCAGATAACACGGTTCCTTACCTAAAAGGGATCTTGGAGCCAATAGCGGACGTATCCTACCTTGACTCCAAAGAGTTTACACCCACTAACATAAAAGACGCGGATGCCTTGATCGTACGTAGCATAGATAAATGTACACGCGAGCTATTGGAAGGTAGCCGGGTTCGCCTCATCACGACAGCCACGATCGGGTACGACCATATCGATATCCATTATTGCGAGAAGGCAGGGATCACGTGGAAGAACGCCTCGGGTTGCAACGCCGCTTCCGTGGGGCAATATGTATTATCCTCTTTGGTAGCCGTCGCCCTCCGCAAAGGAGAGAGACTAGCAGGGAAGACTATCGGTATCGTTGGCGTAGGCCATGTAGGGAGTATCGTGGAGATGCTATGCGAGGCCATGGGGATGCGTGTGCTTCGCAATGACCCGCCCCGTGCCGAGCAGGAAGGTGAGGATGGATTCGTATCCTTGGACACGATCGCGAAAGAGGCGGATATCATAACCTTGCATGTGCCGTTGACCAAAGAGGGACGTTTCGCCACCCGCCATCTCGCCGATCATGCTTTTTTCGACAGATTGGAACGAAAACCATGGTTTATCAACAGTTGCCGGGGTGCCGTACATGATACGCAGGCCTTATTGCAGGCCAAACGAACCGGCAAGGTCAGCGAACTGATCATCGATTGCTGGGAGAACGAACCGGATATCGACCGGGAATTACTGTCGGAAGCCACGATCGCGACTCCTCATATAGCCGGTTTCTCCGCCGACGGGAAGGCGAACGGGACACGAATGTGCCTAGAGAATATAGGATGCTTTTTCGGTATCCGTATCGAAAAGATCAAGGAAGTCATTCCACCTGCCCCAACCAACCCGTTCATCGACTTGGGACAATTCAAGGAGCACCGGGTGGAAGAAGCCATCTTGAGAAGTTTCAACCCAGAAGTAATCGACCAAGCACTAAGAGCGAATCCTCATCATTTCGAGCGATTTAGGGCAGCGTATGACCATCCCCGTGAGTTCCATGCTTACCAAGCGATCAAAGCTGACCCGGAAGAATTCGCCGTACTCCAGAAACTAGGTTTTCAAATAGGCTAATGACAAAAAAGCCTTACAATAAACTTTCGATCACATGAGGATAATGCGCATACTCCAGGGCATGCACTTTCGAGGCTACCTCCTCCGGCGTATCCGAAGGTAATACCGGACAAGAAGCCTGGAAGATGATAGCGCCCTCATCATAATGCTCATTAATATAATGTATAGTAATACCCGACTCCCGCTCACCAGCCTTCACGACCGCCTCATGCACATGCATGCCATACATCCCCTTGCCGCCATATTTAGGGAGTAACGCGGGATGGATGTTCACGATCTTACCGGGAAAAGCCTGAAGAATCACGTCTGAGATCTTATTCATAAAACCGGCCAACACGATAAGGCAGACATCATATTCCGCCAACTTTTCCAAGATCGGCACACCGGCAATAAATTCCTCCCGTGAAAACACGAAAGAAGGTACGCCCAACTTATTTACCCGCCCATGCACGCCAACATTACGATTATTTGATAAAACAACCGCAACATTAACGTTTTCACTGTTAGCAAAATATCGGGCGATGTTCTCGGCATTCGTACCAGATCCGGAAGCAAAAATCGCTATGTTTTTCATATTTTTAGATGTTTAAATGCACAAGAAAAGAAAAAATGTGCAGTTTTCCGCATTTTTAGCTTATTAAATTTGCTTTGTAACATAAAAAATTCTTTTCTTTGCACTGCAAATTTAAAAAGTATATTCGT